>Ga0207850_100057_pt1 | contig 119613 bp, 112 predicted proteins | sample 23E2SouthBayCA_FD_187746 | JGI IMG/M metagenome (GOLD analysis project Ga0207850, IMG submission 187746) | Aerobic enrichment media microbial communities from Eden Landing Ponds, California, USA - A23 E3 (3) (SPAdes) | ecosystem: Environmental > Aquatic > Marine > Unclassified | place...
TTGGGAGCGACCGAACGAAGTGAGGGAGCGAGCGAAAAGGTGGATGTCTGAACTTCTTCCAGGACCACGGGCTGTACGAGGAGGGGCCGCCGACGCCGTCGGGCGGTCCGACGTGGCTACTCCTCGACTTCCAAGACGGCGATGCTCGGTTCGGCGCTCGCGCAGTCGTCCGTCGCGAGGTACGCGGCGCCGTCCGTGACGGCGACATCGGCGACACAGCCGGGGTCTACGGGGGTCTCGACGCTCCACAGTTCGCTCCCGTCTGCGGAGTCGTAGGCGACGAGACCGGGGTCGAACGCCTGGTACACTTCGCCGTCGGCGTAGGCGACGGTGTCGCGCGTGTCGTACTGTTCGCCGATGGCCCACTGCTCGCTGCCGTCGGCTCTCGACAGCGCGTGGAGGTTGTAGCCGCCGATGTACACGTTGTCGGGGCCGACCACGGCGGGCTGTTCTGGCTTGACCGACCCCGTCTCGTCGGGGGTGTAGTGGTTGACGGTCCAGTCCAGCGATCCGCCGGCGGCGTCGAACGCCCAGACGGTGCCGTCACCGCCGGTGACGTACACGCCCTCGGCGTCGGCCGAGAGGTGCGTCGGGCGGGGGCCGTCCAGCGAGACCCCGTCGCTGACCCACCGTTCGTCGCCGGAGGCGGCATCGATCGCGAGCACCTGCCAGTCGGAGGGCTCCCGTTCGACCTGGGTGTACAACGTCCCGTCGGCGACCGCGAGGTTCCGAACCCCGGCGACGCGACGCACCTCCCACAGCACGTCGCCGCTCTGGAGGTCCCGGGCGTACACCTCGTTGAGGCCCAGTTCGTACAGTCGGCCGTCGTACACCACCGGGTCGAAGTCGCCGCCGTCGGCGTTCTCCCAGCGCACCTCGCCCGTCTCCACGTCGAGGGCGTACTTCGGTTCGTCGTCCGCGCCGCTGGCGACGTAGACGACATCGTCGAACAGCGTGATGCCACCGCTCGGGGGGCCGCGCTCGCCGACGTCGTAGGTCCAGGCTTCCGTCCCGTCGGTGGCGTCGAACGCGACGACCGTTCCGCCTGGAGAGGCCGTGACGACGTGGCCGCTGCCGACGGCGATGGGCAGGTCCTGATACCCGCCCCTGTTCTCGACGCTCCGTTCGACGGTCCAGCGCTCGGTCAGCTCACCGCCCAGGGCCGCGACGTTCGGGTGGGCGTTCGTGTACCCGGCGTCGTAGCCGGTCATCGGCCACGCGGTGTCGCCCAGCGGGTCGACCTGCTCGGGAGGTTCGTCTGTCGTCTCCGTTCCCTCGTTCGGTGGCTCGGTCGCGGTTTCGTCGGGCGTGGTCCCGGCAGGGGTGTCCGTCCCGCCGTCGGCATCGGTAGCGGTCGTGCCGTCGCCGCCGTCGCTGCCGTCGCCGCCGTCGCCGCCGCACCCGGCGAGGCCGCTGGCGAGCGCGGTGGCGCCGATGGCTTTCAGGACTCGTCTCCGGGCGGGGGCGTCGAACTCGTCCGTCATCGTCGGCCCCCAGTACGGGGGGCGGGGGCGGACGATGTCGGGCGGGTCGGTTGTCCGCTTGGTGCGCGACAGGTCACATCTTCGCCGACGGCTTCGTCAGAAACCATGCCTGACTCAACAGAACACGGACATAAAGTGCCGGTGGCTATGTGTGTAGTGACACTTCGAGTTACAACAGTCGCGGTCCAGGGACGCCGAACTCGCCTGCCGATCGCCGCGTTCGTTCGTAGCGGCTTCCGTCCGGACGTATCACCCCGGCAACGGGAACCGCCGCACCGTCTCGCGGTCGCGGGCGTCCCAGAGGTGTACCTCCGAGACGGTCCAGGTCACGGGGTCCACGTCTCGCGCCGCCAGCCGACGGGCGGTTTCGGCGTCGCCGCCGCGGGCCAGCGTGACGTGCGGGACGTACCCCTCGCCCTCCAGGTCCGGGACCGGATCGAACGACTCGCACAGTCGCTCGTGGAGGCGGTGCAGGCCGGGACTCTCGACGGCGAGGTAGACGACGGGGGCGCTCCCGGTCGGGGGGTTCATGAACGTCTCGATGCCGCTCACGCGGGCCTCGGCGGCGGGCGCGTTGGCGAGCGCGCGGCGGGCGCGGTCGGCCAGCCGCGCGGGGGTGCCGGCGCCCAGGCGCTTGCACACCAGCGAGTGGCGGCGGCGGATCAAGTCGAACCCCGACAGCTGCGGGGCGAGATCGCTGGCGATCCGCTGGACGCGACCGGGAACCGGGACGTTGAGGCTGAACCGCCGATCGGCCACGGCTACACCATGTCCAGCGCCCACAGGGCCAGAGCGATCAGTCCGGCCAGCGCCACCAGCGGTCCCAGCGGTCCGAACAGACTCAGGAACCACGAGACGGAGCCGAACACGATGCTCAGGAGGGTCTCGACGATGGCGAGCACCAGCAGCACGGCGATCAGGCCGAGCACGACCGTCGCCACGAGCGACAGGTCGCCCTTCTTGCGGGAGGCCATACCCCAGTCGTGGGCATCGGCACTCAAAAGTCTGGCTCCACGAGCGGGGGAACGGTTTTCAGCGCCCGGGCGGAAGACACGCCAGCATGACAGCGGATTCCGGCGTCGCGGTGCGCGTTCGAAGCGTGACGACGGTCCTCTTCGCGGTGGCGTTGCTGGCAGTGGCAGTCGGCCCGGCGGTCGGTGGGAGTGGAGTCACCGAGCGCGGTCCCGCCGTCGGCACCGCCGACGCAGACCCAGAGCGCGTGGAGGCCGACCGGACGGTGCTGACCATCGACGTCGCGGCCAACGGCACCGCGACGTGGACCGTCGAGTACTTCGTGGCGCTGGAGACCCCCGACGACGAGCAGGCGTGGGCCGATCTGGAGGCCGACGTCGAGGCAAACACCAGCGACTACCGGAGCCGGTTCGCCGACCGCATCCGGTCGACGGTCGCCATCGCCGAGAACGAGACCCGCCGGCAGATGCGCGCCGACCGGTTCCGCGTCGACACCCGGACCCAGCCGCAGTTCGGCGTGCTCGTCTACCACTTCCGGTGGACGGAGTTCGCGGTCGCCGAGGACGGCCGACTCCGCATCGGCGACGCCATCGACGGCTACCTGCTGGACGAGGACACGCGGATGGTGATCCGCTGGCCCGACGACTATACCGCCGAGACCGTCGACCCGACGACGGACGCGAGCCGCGCGAGCGCGGCGGTCTGGCGGGGGAGCCAGAGCGACTTCGTCGCGGGCGAGCCCCGCGTCGTGGCGCGCGCCCCGGGCGTGACGCCGACCGCGACGGCGACCGGCACCGGGTCAGGACCCGGAGACGGCGGGACGACTGCGGCCGCGGGCGCCGGCGGCGGGGGGAGCGACCTGCCGTTCGCCGTCGGGGTCGGACTGTTCGCCATCGGCGTCGTCGCCGCGCTCGCCTGGTACGGCTACCGCCAGGGCGGCGGCCTGCCGGGCGACGACGTGGACGACGGCGGAACCAGCGGCGGTGCGACGGCGAGCGCACCCACCGACGACCCCGACGATGACGCGGCCGCCGCCGCGGCCGGCAACACGGGCGAGGAGGCCGAGACGCCCCCCGAGGAACTGCTGAGCAACGAGGAGCGGGTCCTCAAGCTGGTGCGAGAGAACGGCGGGCGGATGAAACAGCAGGAGGTCGTCGACGAGCTCGACTGGACGGAGGCGAAGACCAGTCAGGTCGTCCGCGGGTTGCGCGACGAGGGCGACCTGGAGGGGTTCCGCCTCGGCCGCGAGAACGTGCTGAAGCTCCCCGACCAGGGCGAGGACGACACCGACATATAAACGATTCCATAGTTCGCGTGGCTCGTTCCGGGGATTCGAGCGAAACCGCGGGACGAGAGCGGGTGTGGAACGGCGTTAATTCGGCTTGATCGGGCGCGATCCCGGACGAAGCTCGTCGGTTTATATGTGCGTGTGGCCACAACGACCGGTCGTGATGCGAGCGACTCCCACCGCACTCGTGGCGTTCGTGGTCGTCCTCGCCGCCGTCGTGGCGGCGCCGGCGGCCGCGTTCGGCGTGGGTCTCCAGAGCGGGACCGACGCGGCACAGCCCGCCGACACGGCCGACGAGGCGTCGACGGCGGCGAACAACAGCTCCGATCTCAGCGCCGGCCAGCAGCTGTCCGCCGTGGTCGGCGTCGGTGAAGCCGAGGTCGAGTCCGAGGTCGAGGAGCGATCGTTCGGACTCCAGTTGCGCAACGCCTCGACCGACGAGGAGCGCGCGGCGGTCCTCGGCAACAAGAGCGGCGACCTCCGCGAGAACCTGCACGCGGTCCGCGAGGAGATGGACGAACTCCGCCAGGCCCGCGAGAACGGCACCATCAGCGAGTCGGAGTACCGTGCCGAGGTCGCGCCGCTGGCGGCCCGCGCGGCGGCGCTCGAACGGCAGGTCAACGCGACGGCCAACGCCAGCGAGGGGCTGCCCGCCGACCTGCTCGAAGCCAACGGCGTCAACGCCAGCGCCATCGCGGAGCTGCGCCAGAACGCGCGGAACCTCTCCGGCGGCGAGGTCGCCGACATCGCGCGCAGCATCGGCGGTCCCGACACCGGCACGCCGGTCCGTGGCGGCCCGCCTGCCGGGGTTCCCGGCGGCAACGAGACCGACCGTGGCGGCGACCGCGGCGGTGCGGACGGTGACGGGACCGACCGCGGCGGCGACGCCACCGACGGCGAAGACACCGACGGCGAGGACACGACGGGCGACGTCGGGACCGCGACCGAGGCGGCCGACACGGCCATCGAGCGCGTCGAGACCGCCCGCGACCGCGTCGCGGCGGCCGGTGACGACTCCGACGACGCCTGATCCGGGCGGCGCCGCGACGGTGGGAGTCGCAGGGAGACGCCGCGCTGCCGCGAACGTGTGACGCGACCGAACGACGTGCGAACACTCTTTGCCCCCTCGGCCGAACTGTGACCGATGACCGACGACGGCCCCCTCCACGTCGTAGCGGGCGAACTGGACGCCGACGAGGTACTCGACGCGATGGAGCGCGGGCGTCGCGTGATCGTCAGCACCGAACTGCTCGGCGCCGAGCACGAGGTGACGCTTCGCCACGACGGCTCGGTCTACTACTGCGACACCCCGACGACGCTGCACAAACACGAGACCGTCGCGGAGATGCGCCGCTGTCTCGACGAGCAGGGGTACGTCGACGGCGACGGGTAGTCGACTACACCGGCGAGGGAAAGCACCTTGCCACTGGAGCGGCCTGTTCGAGACGATGAGTGAAGCCGACCGCGACCACGACATGCGGCTCCTGCTGGAGACCGACGACCCCGAGTTCGAGGCGGTGCTGACCTGCGTGTTCGGCATCCAGCCCCACGAGACGCGCACCTACCTGTCGCTGCTGGACAACCCCGGCAGCACCGTCGAGGAGCTGGCCGACCACCTCGATCGGGACCGCAGCAACGTCAACCGATCGCTGACGACGCTGCTGGAGCGGGACCTCGCCGAACGGGAGCGGCGTCTGCTCGACGCCGGCGGGTACGTCTACCAGTACGCCGCCACGCCGCTGCCGGAGGCCAAGGAGATGCTCCACGAGGCCGTCGACGGCTGGGTCGAGCGCGTCCACGACGAGATCGACGGCTTCGGCCCGGAGTAGAAGCGCCTTTCCGACCGTCGCGCCAACTCCCGGCGATGAGCAGGGACCTCTTCCTCCGTGCCGCGCGCGGCGAGCGCACCGAGCGCCCGCCGGTGTGGCTGATGCGCCAGGCCGGTCGGTATCTCCCGGAGTACCGCGAACTGCGCGCCGAGTACTCCTTCCTGGAGGCGATCAAGACCCCCGAGGTCGCCGCCGAGATCACGCTCCAGCCGTTCGAGCGATTCGAACCGGACGGCGTCGTGATGTACTCGGACATCCTCACGGTGCTGGAGCCGCTGGGGTTCGACTACCACCTCGAATCGGGCGTCGGCCCGGTCGTCGAGGACCCCGTCGACGGCCCCGACGACGTGGTTCGTCGGCGGCCGGACGCCGAGACCGTCCGCGAGGAGACGGACTACGTCGCGGCGCTGCTGGAGCGCCTGGACGACCGCGTCGGCGACGACGCGGCGCTGCTGGGCTTTGCCGGCGGTCCCTTCACGCTCGCCTCCTACGCCGTCGAGGGCGGCCCCTCCAGATCGAAGATGAGCTTGCGCGGCCTGCGCGCGAGCCACCCCGAGGCGTTCCGGCGGCTCCTGCGCTCGTTCACCGACGTGGTCGCCGAGTACCTCCGGATGCAGGTCGAGGCCGGCGCCGACGCCGTCCAGCTGTTCGACACCTACGCCGGGATGCTCGGCCCCGGGGCGTATCGGGAGTTCCTGCTGCCGCTGCACCGCGAGATCGTCGAGGCCGTCGACGTCCCCACCATCGCCTTCGCCCGGAACATGGGCGGCCGACTCGATCTCCTGGCCGACAGCGGCGCCGACGTGGTGGGTCTGGACTGGACCGTCGACATGGCCGACGCCCGCGAGCGACTGGGCGACCACCCCGTCCAGGGGAACCTCGACCCGGCGGACCTCCAGGCCGGCCCCGAGCGGGTCCGCGAGCGCACCGCCGACGTGATCGAGGCCGCCGGACCGTGCGGGCACGTCCTCAACCTCGGCCACGGCGTCGACAAGTCCACGCCGCCCGAGAGCGTCGCCGCGTTCGTCGAGACCGCAAAAGAGTGGTCCTGGGACCGCTAGTCGGGCGACGCCGCCCGCTCAGGAGGGCGTCGGCGCCGCACGCTGGCGCTCGTCGCCGCCGGCGTCGGCCGCCGCGAAGCGCTTCGCGAGGCGCTTGCCCTCGCGAATCCGGGCGGGGACCCCGAGCCGCGCGGTGTAGTTGGTCGCCAGCGTGATCCCCTCGGGGGGTTCGTGGTCGGCGATGGCGTCCCACGAGCGGTCGTAGGCGGGGATGGCGTCGCGGACGACGTTGACGCCGATCGGTTCGGCGGGCGTCCCCATCACCGTCTCGAACTCCCGGGCGGCGATCTCGCCGATCTCGGCCTCCGAGAGGGCGAGAATCTCGGGGTCGTGCATCCCGCCCATGAAGCAGGTGTACAGGCCGTCGCGGTCGAACGCCGAGGCGTTCCAGGTGACCCCGAGCGTCCGCAGCGCCTCGTCGCGCCGCACCTGGTAGCCCAGGCCCTCGCGGTCGTCGTCGGCCTGCAGGAAGGCGTAGGCCAGGGAGTTGTAGGTCAGTTCGCCCAGCCCCTCGGCGAGGTCCGGGGCCACGTCCGCGAGCAGCTCGCTGGCGGCCGCGGCGGGGGCGGTGACGACGACCTCGTCGACCCGTTCGGTCCCGGCGGCGGTCTCGATGCGGTAGCCGTCGTCGACCTGGCGGACCGTCTCCGCAGGGGTCTCCAGGTGGACGCGGTCGGCGTGGGCCTCGGCCAGCGCCGCCGGCAGCGACTCCATCCCGTCTTCGAAGCTGACCGGCGGCGGCGTCGGGTCGCCGCCGGGCGTCAACCGCTTGAGCGCCGGCCACAGCAGCGTCCCGTACTTCTTCTCGATGCGCATCACGCCGTCCAGCGCGTGCTCGGCGGGCATCGCCGCCGGGTCGGAGCCGTAGGTACCGCCGTACAGGGGGCCGATCAGGTTGTCGTACGCCTCCCGGCCGAACTTCCGGACGAACGCCTCGGCGGCGGTTTCGTCTGGCGAGATGGGGTCGCTCAGCGGTTCGGCCAGCAGGCGCAGCTTGCCGCGGGCCGACAGCAGGTCCGTCCGCAGGAACGCCGGGATCGACAGCGGCGCGCGCCGGAGGGCGCCGTCGGCGTACACGGACAGCGGCAGGTCGTCATCGCCGAACACGACCTCGCCGCGCAGCCCCACGCTGTCGACCAGCTGGGCGACGTCGTCGGTCAGCCGCGTGCGCTGGGGGCCGTACTCCAGGACGGTTCCCTGCCGTTCGACCGAACGGATCACGCCGCCGGCGCGGTCGCTGGCCTCGACGGTCACGCTGTCGACGCCCCGTTCGGCGAGGTGGTGGGTCAGCGCCAGCCCCGTGATGCCGGCGCCGACGATGCCGACCCGCATGGTCACTCCCTGGGAGCGTTCAGGCACATCGTCCCCGGCACGTCACGACACTGGCACTGGCGGAACTGGTAGTACTCGGGGTCGAAATCCGTGGCGAACGGCTCGACGAGGTCCGCGAGCACCGACGGGAACCGCTCGTCGTCGTGGGGGACGGGCACGCGGTGGAACTCCAGGCCGACCTCTGCGGCCTCCTCTGCCAGTTCGTCGTCCAGTTCCGAGAGGGTCTCGCTCTGCTCGTGCATGAACGACATCGGCTCGACGACGACCCGCTCGACGTCATCGTCGTCGCCCAGTCGCTCGATCACGGTCTCGACGTCCGGCTCCGTCCAGGCGATGTCCCGGTTCTCGTGGTTCTGGTAGCCCAGCGAGTACCCCTCGACCCCGAGCAAACTGGTGATCGTCCGGCACATCTCCTCGACGTAGATGTCGTAGCGGCTGCCCTCCTCCAGGTAGTGAGTGGGGGTGCCGTGGGCGGAGAACACCAGGCGCGTGCCGTCGGCGTTCGCGTCCAGCCCGTGGTCCTCGAGGAACCCACCGACGTTCTCCGCGCGGATGCGGTTGTACGTCGGGTGCTTGTGCCAGCCCGTGATCGGGTCGAACTCGGGGTCCCAGCCGTCGATGGCGTCGATCGCCGCTTCGAGATCGTCGTTGGCGGCGACGTTCGTCGAGGGGCCACACAGCGGGTACACCGGCAGCGAGACGAGGTGGTCGATCCCGTCCTCGTGGGCGCGCTCGGCGGTGTCCTCGATCAGCGGGTCGGTGAACTGGTAGGCGGTGTACACCTCGACGTCGATGTCGCGGTCGGCCAGTTCCGCCGCCAGCGCGTCGGCCTGGGCCTCCGACTGCTCGTTCAGCGGCGAGCCGCCGATCTCCTCGTACTCTTCGATGAGTCCCGCGGCTCGGCGCTGGGCCAGCTCTCGGGAGCGCTCCATGGCGTCCTCGCGAGAGTCGTACTCTTCGAGGTCGGCGTTGTTCATGAAGATGCGCGTCAGGTACTCGACGACCGGACCGCGTTCGGGCGTCGACGGTTCGCCGAAGTTCAGCAGGACGACACCGGTGGACATACTAGAGCCTTTGGCTGGCCCGGCTTTACCGTGTTGCTTCCGGCGGTGGTTCCCGTCGTCCGCGGGCCGAACCGGTTCGGGGACGGCGGACGCCCCCGCTCAGTCCGCGCCCTCCTCGATGCGTTCGTGGCGCTCGCGGAACGTCGTCAGGCAGTTCTCACAGCAGAAGCGGTACCGCTGGCCACCGATCTCGGCGCTCTCGCCCTCGCTGGTGACGGTGTTGCCACACTCCGCGCAGGACAGCGCGAACTCGGTGCCCGAGGGTGTCGGCGCCCACTCCGCGCTCGACAGCAGCGTCACCGCGTAGTCCGCCACGGGGTCCTCGGCGGCGGCCGTCTCGGCGACCCGACCGACCCACGCCTCGACGGGCCCGTCCACGCGGGCGACCGCCGCAACCGACGCCTCCGCGGTCGTCAGGACGTACTCGACGGCCTCGCTCTCGGCGACGGTCGCCCGCAGCGCGTCGACGGCGGTCGGCGTCGTCTCCAGTTCGACTAGCACCGGCGTTCCACCCGCGAGTTGCGAGCGATCGACGTCGACGGTGAACCGCTGGAGCACGCCCAGTTCCTGCAGCCGCGAGACGCGGTCGGAGACCGCCGGTCCCGACAGCCCCACCTCGTCGCCGATGTCGCTGTACGACCGCCGACCGTCCCGGACGAGCGCCGCCAGAATCGTGCGGTCGGTGTCGTCAAGTTCGCGCATGGCTCGACTTGGGGGCGCGACGACTTGTGCGTTGCTCGCCGAGCGAGTCGCGCTCGGCGTCTCGCTCGCGTGGCCGCCGTCCGCGGCAGCCAATCTCGGTTTCTATATCGTGTTATGTGATTTACCGCCGACTCACCCCGCCTCTCCGCTCCACACCCGAACCGTAGCACGACGGCTCCTCACGGTCGAATTCGCGGCGCACCCGAGCGTTTATCCCCGATCGTGGACCAGAGTCGGGCATGAGTGCGCTCGCCCCGCTGGAGTCGCGCGCCGAGGCCTGTGCCGAGGCGCTGCACGCCGCCGACGAGGTGCTGCTGGCCTCCCACATCGACGCCGACGGCCTGACCAGCGCGGCGGTCGCCGCGACGGCGCTGCGCCGCGCGGACGTCCCCTTCGAGGTGGTGTTCAAGGATCAACTCGACGACGCCGCGATCGCGTCGATCGCCGCGACCGACTACGACACCGTGCTGTTCACCGACTTCGGTAGCGGCCAACTCGAGACGATCGCCGCTCAGGAGGCCGCTGGCGCGTTCACTCCGGTGATCGCCGATCACCACCAGCCCGCCGACGCGGAGACGGAGTTCCACCTCAACCCGCTGCTGGAGGGCATCGACGGCGCCAGCGAACTGTCCGGGGCCGGCGCGGCGTACGTGCTCGCACGGCATCTGGAGGGCGACGCGACGGACAACCGCGACCTGGCGGCGCTGGCGGTCGTCGGCGCCGTCGGCGACATGCAGGCCAGCGACGGCGAACTCCACGGCGCCAACGCCGAGATCGTCGCCCAGGGGGAGGCCGCCGGATCGGTCCGGACGGCGACGGACCTGGCGCTGTACGGCAAGCAGACCAGGCCCCTCCCGAAGTTGCTGGAGTACGCCAGCGAGGTCCACGTCCCCGGGGTCTCGAACGACCCGAGCGGCGCCGTGGCGTTCCTCGAAGACCTGGATGTCGACCTGAAAGACGGCGGCGAGTGGCGCCGCTGGGTCGACCTGAACGACGAGGAACGCCAGACCGTCGCCAGCGCGCTGGTCCAGCGGGCGCTGCACCGCGGCGTCGCCGCGAACAAGATCGACGGCCTCGTCGGGACGACCTACTCGCTGACCGCCGAACCCGAGGGGACCGAACTCCGGGACGCGAGCGAGTTCTCGACGCTGTTGAACGCCACGGCGCGATACGATCGGGCCGACGTGGGGCTGGCGGTGTGTCTCGGCGATCGCGAGGCGGCCCTCGAACGGGCCCGGACGCTGCTTCGCGAGCACCGCCGGAACCTCTCGGAAGGCATCGAGTGGGTCACCGAGCAGGGGACCACCCGCGAGGACCACGTCCAGTGGTTCGACGCCGGCGACCGCATCCGCGAGACCATCGTCGGCATCGTCGCGGGGATGGCCGTCGGCAGCGACGGCATCGACCGCTCGACCCCCATCGTCGCCTTCGCGGAGAAGGGCGAGGACGAGGTGAAAGTCTCTGCGAGAGGGACGAACGCGCTCGTCCGGCAGGGGCTGGACCTCTCGGCGGCGATGGCAGCGGGAGCGGCGGCGGTCGGTGGCGAAGGCGGTGGCCACGACGTCGCCGCCGGCGCGACGATCCCGGCCGGAGAGCGGCGGACGTTCCTGAACGCCGTCGACCGGGCCGTCGGCGAGCAGCTCGGCCAGTAGCGCTTTGATCAGAGGGCGCCAGTCGGGCACATGGAGCGGGTCTCCTGGCGGTTCTCCTGGCGAACCTCGCGGCTGGTCCGCTGGAGCGCCACCGCTGCGGGGGCCGCCGCCGCCGGACTGGTCGGCGCCGCGCTGCTGGCGCGGGTCGGTGCGCCGGTGGCGGCTGCGGCGGTGCTCGCGCCGCTGTCGGTCGCCGTCGCCGTCTACTCGGTCCGTCTCGCCGCGGAGGGTCGCGTTCGCGCCGCCTTCCTCGCTCGCGTCCTGGCAACTGCCGTCCCGGCGGCGCTCTTGCTGTACGGGCTGGCGTTGTGGGGGCGTCTCGCGGCGCTGCTCGGCGTGGTCGGGGCTCTGCAGATCGCCCTCGCCGCCGGGACGCTCGCCGTCGGGCTCAGGACCAGCGGCAGCGTCGATCCCAGCCGCGAGACGCTGTCGTACGGTACCGACGAGGGCCAGGTCACGGTCCGACTCGAGCGCGCCAGTGGCGCCTACGCCATCCGGTTTCGCCGGCGGGCGCTGCTCGTGCTGACCTACCACGACGGCGCCCTCCTCGACCCGTCGACGCCGTCGCTGGTCGTCGTCTCACGGGACGCTGCCGACGCCGTCGGTCGAATCGTACGCTGACGCCTCGTCGATACGGTGGCGGTGCCCGCCACCTTCGATAAACTCTATGGTGCGATATAGAATTGCCTCGGTGCGTCTCTGGCAGAAAGTCGGAGGATGGATTTTGACAAACCATCATACCTATATCATGAAAACCGATGAAAACTAACTATTCTTATAGAAAATGCCGTTCACTGCGATTATTGACCGGGAATTAACTTCGGCTCATCAAGCCGAAGAGGGGGACTTTGCGGAGTGTCCGACCTGTGGAGAGGAACTAAGAATTCGTGAGTCCCACCTACGGGCTGGAGTTTTCGTCGCACGTCACTTTTGGCACCCAACCTCGCCTCTTGGCGGGTGTTCAGGACCGGGCAGTGTGTCGGCAGAGCATAGGCGTATGAAATCTATCGCTGCATCCAAAGCCGAGTCTTTGTTTACTGATGCCGCCATCTCTATCGAGACAACGGTGGCAAACCACCGCGCCGACGTTCCTTACATATAGTAGAAATATTGCTTGTTTGCATCCTCTGGATTTGCCGCACTCTCTGAAAGCACTCCGCTGACCTTTCGAGAAACTTTGAGAGTCACTGGTTCTTTGACCGCAAAATCTGATGTGTTCCAGTCCAGCTTCGTGAGGAACAGGATTTCTTTACAGATTTTATCTCGAATGCTATCACACTGCTCATCAGGTCGGATTTCTATCGGCTCAGGGATATTTGAACCCTCATACGTTGCCATCTCAGGAGTATATCCGGTGGTATACAGATAGTGTACATCCTCGTTTCGATGACTCAACAAGGTACCACGCAGGGGTGGGAAATTTCCTGACGCGAACAAACGGACAGGAGTGTTTCTCACTCGGATGTGAACATAATCATGTACTTCCGTCTCCTTTGCTCCTTGTCGGAACCCTTCGCGTTCATCCTGCCAAAATGGAGAACTCTTGTGAATAACCAACCGTTCTGGATTCCGATTTCGGTTCCTTTTTTGATAGTAATCGATAATCCGTTCAGAAATTTGCTGAGCCCCTTCTTTTGAGAGATGAGGTTGACCGTTTTCGTCTGTTTTGAGGTCGGTCATTGGGTCGCTTTGCAGGACAGTGTAATCCTTTCTGGCGAAAACGTGCGCCATGGCCGCCCGAACAATATTCCCGTCGCTACCTCTATCTCTGTAGAACGAAATTCCTGCATAGCAGGCTCCTTCTTCCAGTTCTTTAGTTTTCCATGGGTACCCCTGCTGCGATTTGTACAGAAGACCGACTGTCAGATTCCATGCTCGCGAAGCTCTCTGCCTATCTGTTCTGATTTCAAGTGTAGATGGCTGAACGAGCTGAGTTGGGATATCGTTCTCCATACCAATGATTTTGACACGATTACGTAGGTCGCTTCCATCTTCACTCACCTGAGCATGGTCTTGGTCATCAGGAGTACACGCATCCATCACTCGCTCTGGAATGCAGATAATGATGACATCTGGCTTCGGGTCATCGGAAGCGAGTGTTCGAATATCTCGTTCCAAGTTGTCAATGAAGTACTCCATTCGTTTTTTCGGCGTGAACTCTGCTTCCATACCTTGTAGCATAGAGTCGGTAAGACGAATCGTCCATCTTTCTTTTAACGCAGTTGAAATATTCAGTTCAGACTTGGGGCCAGTACCTGGGAATGGAATCCGCCAGGGGCGAACTTTTTCATCCCTGTCATCTGGATGTATCAGAGTCTCCATTTTCGATAACAGGTCTTTCAGATTCCGTATCGATGCTCTATCTCCAATAACTCCGATATTGATTGTATGATGGTTCCTATTCTGCAAACGAGGACCATACTTGTAGAGCCCTCTTTTTGGAGAGACAGAAGTACCACCATCAAACTGAATCTCTGGTTCTTCTAATCTTTGGAGCTCAAACTCCTCTCCAATCATTCCGACCACCTCGACGAATCCAGTAATTCCTGAGCCTTGTCGTTAACCGGGGAATCGGCGTCTACTTCTCCCATCAGTTCTGCAATTTCAGATTCGATTAATTCCTCTCTCTCATCTCCATCTCTGGGTGGTCGAGCTCGTTCAAGTTTGAGCTCGTTAATCCACCTGAGGCTAAGTTGTTGAATGGGCTCTGGAGCGCCAACTACTGCTAAAGACTCGTCTGGTGTGATGACATCAACCCAGTCTCTGACAATCTTAGATTTCCGTTTATTCTGCTCCGGGATACGGCCAGGGTTGAAGTCTGCTGCTCGCTGTGACTTCAAATCACCAGGAACGGGCTCTTCTCCATCGAATGTGAACTCCATTTTTGGAACGAGGGTGTAGTAATAGGAACCATCAAAATACTCGGTACCAAGCGCAACAGCGCGATGACGATACCCCTCATACTTATCCAATTCGAAAATAAGCGACCGATTTGACACTTCATAATCCTCGTCATATCCCACGTACAATCGGGTATCACCACGCTCCCGAGTCACATGGACAATTTGATTTTTGTGTTCAACGACATATTTTACTATCAGATTCTTTAATAGGACCTTCGAAATATTGACCTCATCTGCAGAAGGGCTCTCTGCAGCTAAACGTTTGAACGACATCTCATCAGAATCCTCACCGTCGCAGAAATCCTTCGTCGCATCTGGGAGCTCTGAATAGTCGATAAGAGAATAAACATAACCTCCATGGAAATATACAGGGTTCACGTTGTTTTCGTCATAGCGATGAAACGACTTCGTAGTACTATTTTCGACGGCAGAGAATCTGTAGAGGGACTCTGGTAGAGATGTTGCCTCAATCAGATTCGTAGACAAAATCCCCGTATCCTGAACAGCGCTAAAAGATTCCAAATAGGGATTCGCGTCATACTCACCACTTTCTTCGATTCTTTCCGTAATCCGAGCAAGGTCGCTCCGGTCCAGACCTGCCCAAACAACAGAATCTCCCAAAAAATCCGAAAAGAGGGAATGGTCATGCTGGGTAATAAACTCCTCCAAGTCATCGGGTTCTCCATCAGTAGAGACCTCATCAATTATTTTCTTATAAAAACGCTCCACCTCATCCAATTCGACGTTGTCAAAAAGGTCTCTCCAAAGAGTTTGGTTCGATTCGACTTCGAAGAATAGATGGAAACGATAACCCCGATACGAACCCTCATACCACTCTCTGAATCGCTCTGCAAGACCTCTCCTGTAGTCATTTGGGCTAAAGCCCTTACTGTCTTCGTCTCTCGACTTTGCTTCAGCTACAACAGGCCGCTGTTCACCAACGATAGGCTCAAACACGAGGTCTTCCTGCTCCCCGAAGTCCTCGGCTCGACTCACAAGTTTATAGCCTGCTTCATTCATAAACTCGACAATCGAGTCAGCGTAGTCAGTTCCCTTTTGAGACTGACCCTCTCGTAAGTCTGGATTCCTGTATACCACTATTAGTAATCAATCTTATCTAATCATAAAAACGTTACCGTTGAACGGCTGCTCACCCATCAAATATTTACCCCAGGAATTAAACGTATTGCATATGACAATCAACGCCGACGATATTCAAACTATAATTAAAGAGGAGCACAAGTACGATTCTCTCCCATCTAAGGCTGTGAACAAGATGATGTATCTTGTCCATCAAGAATGCGAAGATAGGGGAATAACCTCAGATATTCCGTATTTCTGGTATATGTTTGGCGTAGTATCAGACGACCCTTCTCTAAATAGTACGAATGCATCCAAATCCTCGACTGTTCTGGAAATAGATGAAGCGAAATTACGGAACGTAGTCAACGATGTTCTTCAACAATACTATCGCTCCGACCTTGAGAGTATTACAGATAGCACTTATAATGACGCTCCATACGCTGTCCAGCAGGAATGGCGTCACCTCGATAAGTTGATTCGGACCCGCCACTCCGACTCACCCGATTTTTACGAGGTGGACCCATCCTGGGAAGAGATTTGGGATGGAGTTGAATCTGTATATGACCATTTTCCTCTTGATGAATTCCAAGAGTTTGAGATGGACCTATTGACTTGGTATTCAACCATGACTCGGGAGCTAAACACTCATGAGCCCGAAGTAGAGAGGCTGAAAGAATGTAATGAATCCTTCTGGCGAATATTCTCTCTTTCAGTAGCCGAGATGCACAGACACCAAATGTCGAAAAAAGAAGTTCGAGAGAGCATTGAAATAGAATCATTTGAAAAAGCACGAGAATATAGTCGCCAGAACCTTGCGTCGATTGAAAAAGAATCTCTTGACGAGAGCATTCAGAATGAAGAAGCCTCTACCACTACAAAAAAGGCCACAGATGAGGTTGTTAGGAGCACTGTAGAGATAAGCCAATAGGTATGTCAAGAGATTATTTCGCAGACACAAATGCGGTCGTCGGATACGTTTATCTCAGCGACAGATGGTATCAGGAAGTCAGACCCCTTTATCAAGATTCACACAATATCCATCTGACCGATATAGTCTTGTACGAGTATTGTAACCGGGATTACCAGACTGACCCGCCGAGACCAGACGACCCTGAGCAAGTCGAAATCAACTGGAATCCAACAGGTGGAGTTCATCAGAAAGTGGAGAAAGACCTCAAGCAGTCGTTACCTCAGTATATTAGAAAGGTGAGGGAGAAAGATAGAGATGAGATTACTTTGGAGGATGGCATAGAAATCTTCATCGACCAATTTGAAATCAGAGAGGAAGCTCGACCGCAGATTGAATCTTACTTCAGCGATTATTTTGATGATAGGGCTAATATACCTCGATATTTCAACAAGTGTGCTCAAGACCTGATAGACCATATTCTTCAGAGAGCCAGAAAGAACCATTCGGAACTGAAGGCGACGGTTCATCATCATGACTCGTCCTACCATGAATTCGATAGGAGAGTTATTCGGTGGACTGACTTCTTGGACGACGAATTTGTCTACGGCGGTCAGGAGGATACCGATATCGATGAACTTGACGACCCCTGGGACCGTGTAAAATACGATGAAGAAGGAGACTTAGCAATTGTTGTAGATGCTGAGCATATAAATAGGAAAGTAAATTTCAGGCATCTAGTAACAGGAGATTCAGACCTTCTACAAGCCCAGGATATTGCCAACGAGTATTTCGATATGTCGATTATATCCATTGCGGATGAATTCTCGCCGGAATCATCAGTTGGTACTTAAGATACAATGCGGTATGTACGACCTCTATTCTCCCCTACGGCGTTGACCAGATTATACCGCTCCATTTTCTGGAGATAGTTCCTAACCATGCGGTCAGACTTAGGGTTCGATGACTGCTTGCTGTACTCCTTATATAGTTCACTAGGAGAGATTTCCTCATTTGAGGCTATAATATCGTATAGAATCTGTTGTTCCTCAGTGAGCTTTTCCAGATTACGCTGCTGAATTTCAGACTTTGCTTCCGGGACTGCTTCCGCAATTACTTCGTCTGTTATACTGTCCAACTTTTGTCGATTCGCGTGCCGAGCAGCCACCCGCAATACTTCGATAGCAACTCTCGCATCACCAGCTGTCGTGTCTGCTATCCACTGTAACTGGTCGCTCGTGACGACACCATCACGAAGACCCCAGCGTACACGGTCTTCCAGTATCCCAACTAGTTCGTCAACAGCATACGGGTCGAAATGGATATCTACAGCAGTCTGGAGTCTGCTCGTCAGACGCGAATCTAACGATTGAAACAACTCACGCTCACGATTCGCAATGAGTATCATCGTAATTCCGCGCGTTCGGTACAGTTCGTAGAGCACTCCCGTGTCTTCCAACTGGTCGACCTCGTCGAGAATGACGACGTACGGTGGGCCGTCGTAGTTTCTGAGACGGTCGAGGAGTTCGTCTCGTGGCGTTGACTGCCGGTGGATATCCAACGTCTGGTCGACGCCCTCCAGCAGTCGATAGAGTACCTTGAATTTGGTATAGTCCTCCCAGCAGTTCACGTACTTCGTATTGATATCGAGGACTTCCTCACGGAGTTTTTCGAGAGTGTGTTTGGCAATGCAGGTCTTTCCAGTTCCGGACGGCCCATACAGAAGTGTTGTTTCTGCTTGTTCGTCCCGAGTAATCGGGTCGAGTGCGGAGGTGAGCGTGTTAATTTCGTGCGCTCGGTGGACCACGTCCTTGGGGACGAACTCGGGCTGGAGCACACGGGCGTCCTGTATCATACCTAAGGGGATGGTGCCTTGTAACATAAGTGGAAGTGTGTAATTTCCACTTCTTCCAACTCTCACGACCGGCGACATCCTGGTATTGGAAACCTGGAAACGACACGCCGAGACATACCTGAATGCTGTGCCCCTGGTTGGATATGGGAAATCTCAGCCCCGTCGCGTTCGACATCGAGACTTCAGGATTTGCCCCAGGAACTGTCACTACTGTCGCGGGTATTGCGCTTGAGATGGGAGCATGGCTGGCGTTAAACACGACTGGGCAGGTTGCCGACAGCACCCGGCTCACAACTGCTGTCGAACACCAATCAGGAGCGAACGTCCGAGTCTCGGTCTTCCAGAACGAGGAAGCGTTACTCAGAGGGCTGGGAGACTTTGTGGATGAACATCTCGATGCCGACCGCCACTACCTGACTGCGTACAACGGGGAGACCTGGAACGCCGGGTTCGACCTACCGTATCTCCGCAGTGCCTGTGCTCGCTGCAGTGTCGAGTGGCCGTTCCCCGAGATAGCGTATGCTGATACGATGACGATGGTCGACCGCTTCTACACGAATGATGTGAACGACCTCGTCGGTGTGTACGACGCATTGGTGGGCGAGGAGGACTGTGACCCGTTTGAGGACAGTGGTAGTGCCGTGACTGCACACGAGAACGAGGAGTGGACGCAGTTATTGTTGCACAATCTCGCGGATGTTGAGAGAACGAGAGAGCTTGCCGTGCTCGCTGGTCGATACGTACCGAAGTCGGATTTCGGGATGAAGAATTTGGCCCCACCAGACCTCTAACGCAAGTCTATATTAGTGACCTGAGACCTTATTCTTGAGACTCGGTGGTGTATCTCGGTCGCTGTCTGAGTTCGGAGAGACTCCCTTTGCAGTTCTCTTCTTCGAATGATATGGAGCTCCCACGCATTATCTCGTCTTGTGTACTTTCGACATGCCGCTGAAACTGTTTACTAGCGCGTTTCATATTTTCATAATCTCTTGTCATCCCCATATCATCCAACCAAATTCGTAGAACTGCTCCTTTCGGGGTCAGAACATATTCATGCGTAGTGCCTCGTTCTCCATGGACCGCTTCAACCTCAAGCAGAGAGATTCCCTGGCCTTCTTGCAATCGGTTCGTGAGTGTCGGTCGGCTCACCGTCACCGCATCCACGAACTCTTCAAACCGCGAGCCATGTGGGTCAATCTCGCAGAGCACTTGTAGAGCCCCTTTTCTGGAGATATACTCTTGCACCTCGCGAATCATCTACTATTCTGTTGTTGAGAATGACTATAATTCTTAACCTGAGTTAAATATTAACCTGAGTTCAAAAATAACTCTTGTTTGTATATTCCTCTGGTTAACGGCCTATCATTAAATGGCTCTGAGTTCGACTAATGGACCGTAGAAGGTAGTATATGGAATTGGAAGAAGTGGAATCATCACGCCAAGAGCCAATTAAATTTGAACTAAATAGGAGCCCAACCCGATGGTCGAAGATGGCACCTCGTCGCCAGATGTGCTGCCCACACTCTCGGAGTCTCTCCTCAAACAGGCGCAGCAGCTCTGCCACAGGAAAAACCACATCACCCAAGTGATTTCTAATCTTGATTTACCAGATGATATTTTCACTGACCAGTACGCAAATGCGTACCCATTCGAAGTAGATTTCGAGGCCATTCTACGAGTCATACTCTATCAGAAGGTCTGCCGATTCAGCCAGCGAGAGGTCTGCAGTCGTATCCGGCGGTGGGCATACATTCAGTTACGGTTCGGACTAGACCGCACGCCAAGACAGCAAACACTCTCCTACACCTACCGAAATCGCTTGTCACTCGACGACCGTCAAACGTTGACGAACGTCGCCGACGAGATACGGCGTGTCGCCACTGCCCACGACCTGTTGAGTGCGCCTGATGAAGGGCCACCAATCGAGCCCCATGAGCGGGGCGAGAAGGGGCTCACTGAGGACGAGATTAGACGCGCCACGCGCATTGCTCGGGACCGCGCATTTACGGAGTTCACCACCAACCGCGCAGCGAACGCCACGTACGAGGACGAGGTGTACTGGGAGATTCAGGCGTATCTCTCGATGACTGCCCATGGGAAGCGGAGGACAAAGCGAAGAGCCACGCGACTCAGCTCTCGGTCTGCGATGCCGCACGGCGATACGCATACACGAACAATCAAGAAGATGGGGGCGCCCGACCCGCAAACCTCGTTGTCAGATTTTACTGGGCCGAACGGACTGCAGAAGTGGAAACGGATTCGGCAAACACTACTCGACCCGTTCGATGGGGCCATCGAGAATCTCATCAAGGAGACCGATTTCAAGGACGAGCTCCGTGAACCCGTGAACGTCGCTATCGACGTGACGCCATGGCGGTTCTACCCATCGCCGTGGAAGAATCGCGACCTCGAAATCCCGAAAAAGAACTTCCCAACGATGGTGAACGGCTATTCAGGGCCGTCTCCAGAAAACCCCACCAAGGAATACGAACGCGGCTACAAGTTTGCCACACTCACGGTCGTCGGCAAGGACACGCCACTCGTGCTAGCAATCGAGCCCGTGAAAGAGAACTCCAACTGGGAAGGGACAAATGTCGAAGGAATGATGAAAGCAGAGGTCGTGGACCGACTCTTGGCGAAGGCAGAACAGTACGTTGACATCAACAAGGTGATGGCCGACCGGGAGTTCGATGCTCACGCAGTTCGCGATGGGATAGACAGGAAGGGACTGACCTATCTCATCCCGAAACGGGTCAGCGCCGCTCAGGATGTCGAGGATATTGAGAATCTCAGTTCACACTCGTCCGCTGACATCGCAGTGAAGAACGAAGTGCCGCTGACGGTTGATAGACGAACGCACGGCGTGGACTTCATCTACTTCGCCTCGAACGAGGAGACGGACAGCTATGGGATTCTGCTCACGAATGCGGATGTGCCAGTCGAGCGGGCACCAGGGCTAAAAGCGCAATACAAGAACCGGTGGATGATAGAAAACGAGTACAAGTCCATCAAGGAGCATTTCCTGCCGCGGACGACTTCGTCAGACTACCGCGTGCGCCTGTTCTACTTTGTCGCCGCGGTGCTGATGTACAACGTTTGGCGGTTGACGAACCTGCTCCTACGGATGTGCTTTGACGTGCATCTCGGCGAGAAACCGCCGATGCCAGCGGGCGAGGTGACGGAACTGCTGGCGTTCTTCCTCGGCCCTGGCTACGGGTAGCCGGGATTCGTTCCCTTCTGGTGGTCTGCGCTGCTGAGTGGCGACACTGGCGAGCAGCGGTAAAATCGCTCCTCTCATTCCACGAATGAGGCACTTCTGGGGTGGGGTTCCCCGCGACGAGCAGATTCACCACTGAATCAGTGCAGTGAAACTTCTATTGACGCCAGTTTTCGTTTGTCACTCGGCCAAACTCCGACTTTCTGTCTCTGGCACTCCGAGTGTCACGTCGGGGATTTTTTGTCGGTAACCCCAACCACTCCGCATGGTCGTCCCGCTCGAGATGGGCTGGCGCCACCTGCTGTTCGAGCACTGGCCGGTCGATCCGGAGTTGATGGACGCCCATCTCCCCGCGTCGCTCAGCCCGGACGTTCACGACGGGAGGGCGTGGCTCTCGGTGATCCCGTTCACGAACGTCGCTGTCCGGCCAAGAGGGGTTCCAAAACGGCTCGGCGTTCGACTCCCGGAGATCAACGTCCGGACGTACGTCACTCGTGGCGGCGTTCCGAGCGTCTACTTCTTCAGCCTGGACGCTCAGGGGCTCGCGAGCGTCACCGGCGCCCGACTGTTCCACCACCTGCCGTACTACTACGCCCGTATCTCGCTGGAGATGAGCGACGGTCGGGTCCAGTTCGAGAGCCAGCGGCGCCACCCCGGTGCCCGCCCCGGCCGCTACGAAGCCACGTACTGGCCGACCGGCGAACCCTTCGACGCGCCCACCGATCCACTGGCGGAGTTCCTCGTCGAGCGCTACCGCTTCTACACCGAGGCGCCCGACGGCTCCATCCGCTACACCGACGTCGACCACGACGCGTGGACGCTGTACCCGGCCGCCGCGAACGTCGAAACCGACACGCTGGTGCGGGCCGACGGCTTCGCGCGTCCGGACGAAGCGCCGGTCTACCACTACAGCCCGGGGCTGGACGTCGTCGCCTCTCGAAGCAAACGGCTACGGGGGGACCCGGGATGACCGCCGAGACAGGTACTGAGACGGGTCCCGCGTCGAAGGGGGCGGTCGTGTTGTTCGACGGGGTCTGCAATCTCTGTAACGAGGTCGTCGCCTTCCTGATCCCCCGTGACCCCGAGGGACGACTCCAGTTCGCCGCGCTGCAATCCGACGCCGGGCAGCATCTGTTGGCCCAACACGGCCTTCCGACGGCGGGATTCGACTCGATCGTTCTCGTCGAAGGCGAGCGACTGCACACGAAGTCGGACGCGGCAATCCGCATCGCGGAACTGCTCGGCTGGCCGTATCGCGCGGCACGCGTCGCCCGACTCCTCCCGGGTGGCGTCCGCGATTCCCTGTACGACGTCGTCGCGGACAACCGCTACGACTGGTTCGGGCGGAAAGACCAGTGTATGATCCCCGACGAAGACGTCAGCGACCGGTTCCTCTAACCGACAGGGACCGCAAGACCGCGTTCTCCAGGGACGACTGTCTAACGGACCGAACCCGGTTGTTCCGGGTGCTGAACACTCTCGGCGACGACGAGTCCCTGCAGCGTCTGCACCGAGACAGCCGCTCCCAGCGTGACCGAGACTGATTCTGTATCGCGGATAGCGGTTTACTGAACTCACAGGGTGACCGAGGCCGCTCGCGCCGCCGGCCGTCGAAATCGCCGCCGACAGCCCCGAGTCGTCCCACTTTTGTGCGTCTCGGCCCAGGGTCCGGCCATGGCCGAGTTCGATCCGGAGAAGTTCGAGGACAAGTACGAGCACTACTTCACGCAGCTGCAGTCGGCGTACCGCGACGCCTTCGAGACGATGAACGACGCCTACGACTCCGAACTGATCCACGGCATCGACCAGCAGGTGCTGGCCGAGAGCGAACCGATGTTCGAGGACGGCGCGTTCCGGATCGACCTGCCCGAAGACCCGTACGACCGGCTGGACGCGGTCGTCGTCGATCGCGAGCGCTTCGAGGCGGTGCTGGAGCGGTACCGCGAGGAACTGCGGGCGGAGCTGCGAGAGACGTTCGGCCTGGAGTGAGCGGCGCCGAGCGCCGGCGTGACGGGCCGAACCGGTGAGTCCAAAGGCTCAAGGACGCCGGCGACCTACCGCGTGCTATGAGCACGGAGACTCAGAACGAGGGCGACGATCTGGAGGAGCGTATCTCGAATTTCCTCCGGCGGAACTTCCCGCAGATTCAGATGCACGGCGGCAGCGCGGCGATTCAGAAAATCGACCGGGAGGCCGGCGAGGTGTCGATCCAGCTGGGCGGCGCCTGTTCCGGCTGTGGCATCTCTCCGATGACGATTCAGGCGATCAAGACCCGGATGGTCAAGGAGATTCCGGAGATCGAGACGGTCCACGCCGACACCGGCATGGGTGGCGGCGGCGGCAGCGACAAGGGCATGAACCCCTCGTTCCCGGGCGAGACGGTCGACGACGACGGCGGCGAGTCCGACGAGGGGCCGCAGGCGCCGTTCTGAACGGTCGCGTGAGCGAAAGGACAAGGCCTTAGACGTTCGGTCTCTCCTCGTCTGATATGTCCACCGCCGACGCGTCGGGCGACGTGCTGTTCGTCGTGATGGACACGGTTCGCAAGGACCACCTGTCGGTGTACGGCTACGACCGCCCGACGACGCCGAACCTGGAGGCGTTCGCCGCGGACGCGACGGTGTTTGAGCAGGCCGTCGCCCCGGCGCCGTGGACGCTCCCGGTCCACGCCTCGCTGTTCACGGGGCTGTACCCCAGCCAGCACGGCGCCAGCCAGGAGACCCCCTACCTGGAGGGTGCCACGACGCTCGCCGAGACGCTCTCGGACTCACACGCCACCTCCTGTTACTCCTCGAACGCCTGGATCACCCCCTACACCCACCTCACGGACGGGTTCGACGATCAAGACAACTTCTTCGAGATGATGCCCGGCGGCGCCCTCTCGGGACCCATCGCCCGCGCCTGGAAGGCGCTGAACGACAACGACTCGCTGCGGCGGGTCGCCGACTGGATGGTGTCGGTCGGCAACCGCTTCCACGAGTACTTCGCGAGTGCGGAGGGGGCCGACTCGAAGACGCCCCAGGTAATCGACGCGACGGCCGAGTTCGTCGAGAGTGCCGCCGCCCGCGACGAGCCCTTCTTCTCGTTCGTCAACCTGATGGACGCCCACCTGCCGTACCACCCGCCCGAGGAGTACGCCGCGGAGTTCGCGCCGGGCGTCGACGCCACCGAGGTGTGCCAGAACTCCAAGGAGTACAACTGCGGCGCCCGCGACGTCGACGACGCGGAGTGGGCGGACATCGAGGGGCTGTACGACGCCGAGATTCGCCACATCGACGCCCAGCTGGGCCGGCTGTTCGACGAGATGCGCGCCCAGGGCACCTACGAGGAGACGATGATCGTCGTCTGTGCCGACCACGGCGAACTGTTCGGCGAACACGACCTGTACGGCCACGAGTTCAACGTGTACGACCCGCTGATCAACGTCCCGCTGCTGATCAAACACCCCGAACTGGACGCCGACCGCCGCGAGGACCAGGTGGAACTGCTGGACCTGTACCACACCGTCCTGGACCACTGCGGTGCCGACGCCGCCGACGCGACTCAGCCGCTGGACCCCACTCGCTCGCTGCTGTCGGACCGCTACCGCGAGTTCGAGAACGGGCCCGACCACCCAGAACGAGTCGCCGTCGACCCCGAGTACGCGTTCGTCGAGTACTACCGGCCGGTCGTCGAGCTGAAACAACTGGAGAACAAGGCCGCGGCGGCTGGCATCGAACTCGACGAGGACTCCCGGTTCTACTCGCGGATGCGGGCCGCACGCCGCCCCGACGGGAAGTACGTCCGCAACGAGCGCATCTCCGACGAGTGTTACGCGCTGGATGCCGACCCGGCGGAGACGGAGAACCTCGTCGGGAGCGGCGAGCAGCTTGTCGAGACCGTGGAGACGACGCTGTCGACGTTCGAGGATCGGGTCGGTGGCGAGTGGAAGGATCGAGACGGCGACGGCGACGCCCTGGAGGACATGGGCGAGGACGCCAAGAACCGCCTCGAAGACCTGGGGTACATCGACTAGCGTGACCACCACCAGCGAGGCCGGGTTCCGCCCGGACAGGGCCACGACGCTGAAGATTCTCGCCGGCTTCGCGGTGGCCGGCTTGCTCGTGTACCTGCTGGGGTGGGTCGTGGGCTGGGAGGCGACGCTCGACAGACTGGCGAGCGCGGACCTGCGGTGGCTCGCGGTCGCCTGCCTCTCGACGGCGGTGGGCCTGGCGCTGTGGGGCAAGGCCTGGCAGGTTGTCCTCCGGGAGCTCGGCATCGATGTCCCGTACCGCAAACTGGTCACCACCTACTTCGCGGCGACGTTCGCCAACTACGTGACGCCGCTGGGCCAGGCCGGTGGCGAGCCGTTCATCGCCTACGTCCTCGCGCGAGACACCAGCGCGGACTACGAGGAGAGCCTCGCCAGCGTCGTCACCGCGGACCTGCTGAACCTCATGCCCTTTTTCAACTTCGCGGCGGTCGGGCTGGGCTACCTGCTGGTGCGCTCGCGGCTGGTCGGGGCCGCGGCGGACGTCGCGGTCGGGCTGGGTGCGATGGCGGTCGGCGTCCCGCTGGCGGTCGTCGTCGGCTGGCGCCACCGCGACGCCGTCGAGCGGGCGCTCCTGGGTCTCGCGGCGCCGGTCGCCGCCCGCACCGACCGGCTCGACCTCGACGGCCTGCGCGAGCGGATCGACCGCTTCTACGAGGCGGTCGGCCAGATCGCCGGGAACCGCCGGCGGCTGGCGTACGCGCTGGTGTTCTCCTACGCCGGGTGGGTGTGTTTCGCGCTGCCGCTGTACTTCGCCGGACTGACCCTGAGCGTCGACATCGGCCTGTTGCTCGTGCTGTTCGTCGTGCCCGCGAGCACCGTCGCGGGGATGGTGCCGACGCCGGGCGGCCTCGCCGCCGTCGAGGGGGCGCTGGTGGCCCTGCTGGTCGGGCTGACGGCGATCGGCGCCGCGGACGCCCTGGCGGTCGCGACGATCTACCGGCTGGCGAGTTACTGGTTCGCGCTGCTGGTCGGCGGGGCGGCGACGCTGATCGTCATCTACCGGGTGTGAGCGCCGCCGCCGGCCTCGTCCGGCGCGTTCAGCGCAGGCCCTCGCCGCGTTCCCAAGCCCGCAGGAGGCGCGTTAGCGTGCGGTTCGTGGCGACGTCGAGTTCGTACTCGTCTGCGGGCGTCGTCGACCCCTCGCGACGGTGCTCGTCGGCCCGATCGACGACGTAGCCGTTGATCGCGTCGACCTCCGTCCGGCGACCTGCCCGGCGGTCCTGGGCCATCGAGGAGACGTTCGCCGCGGTGGCGTCGGCGACGGACTCGACGGCGTCGACCGCTGCGCGGGCCGACAGAGAGATGTCCCAGGCGCGGGCGGTGCGGGCGGTCTCGCGGGCCGCCGCCCGCGCGAGGTCGTTGGCGGGGCCGTCCAGCAGGGCGCCGTTCTCGACGCGAGCGAGCGCGGTGACGGCGTTGATGCCGGCGTTGACCGCCAGCTTCTCCCAGAGGCGCCGAGGCATGTCGCTCGCGACGGTCGTCGCGAATCCGGCGGCGCGGAACGCCTCGCCGACGCGGTCGGCGACCGCAGACTCGCCGCCCTCGGCCGGCCCCAGCACCACGTCGCCGACGCCGGTGCAGGCGACTTTGCCGGGGTCGGTGCGCCGGGCGCCGTAGGTCGTGGTTCCGGCGAGCACCGGAGCCGAGCAGGCCGCTGCCAGACGCTCCTCGTTGCCCATCCCGTTCTGGAGCGAGCAGACCGCGTCGAACTCGCCGGTCGCGAGGTCGGCGGCGGCGGTGTCGGTGTCGAACGCCTTGACGGTCACTAGCGCGAGGTCCGCCGCCAGCTCTCGCCCGTCGGTCGTCGCTCGCGGGGCCGTCGTCCGGTCGAGTGCGGGGGCGAACGCTCCGGCGTCGCCGTCGAACGCCCGCTCGACGCGGAGTCCGTCGCGTTCGACCGCAGCGACGTGGTCGGCGCGGCCGACCAGCGTGACGTCGTGGGTAGTCGCGAGGGCGCCGCCGAGGAGGCTCCCGAGGCTGCCGGCGCCGTAGACGACGATGTCCATACCGCAGGCGGGGCGGCGGCGCACAAAAGTCGCACGCACCGCCCCGGAAGAAAGGTATATACGGCGGTTCTCCCTAGCCGCGCCCGTGAGTTCCCCGTTCGAGGTGTTGGGCGTCGACAGGGACGCGGATCCCCGGGAGGTACACCGCGCCTACCGTCGCCGCGTGAAGGAGACTCACCCCGACCAGGGCGGGTCCGCGTCGGAGTTCCAGCGCGTCCGCGAGGCGTACGAGGAGTTGAGTTCCGGCCGACGCGAGCTCAGCGCGGGCGACGTCGACGACGGTGCCGATGTCGACGACGGGGCCGATATCGACGACGGGAGCGACGAGGTCGAGGGGAGCCAGGTCGAGTACCTCGACTACGCGGTGATCGACGAGCGCGGGTGGTCCATCGACGATCCCGACCTGTTCGAGAAGGCCGAGTCCGCCGGCGTCACCGAGGACCACGCTGGCCACCTGGTCAACGACTGGGGGACGTCGCTGCTGGAGGCCGCCGAGGACCGCGGCTGTGCCTGGCCGTACTCCTGCCGGGGCGGGGCGTGTGCGAACTGCGCCGTCGCCGTCGTCGAGGGGGAGCTGTCGATCCCGGTCAACCACGTCCTCCCCGAGGAGATGGTCGACCGCGGTATCCGGCTGTCCTGTGTCGGCGAACCCACCACCGACGAACTGAAAGTCGTGTACAACCTCAAGGAGATGCCCGACCTGGAGGAGCTCCTGCTCCCACCGCGCGGTCGAGCGCGCGGCAGCGACTGACGGCGACGATCGGTGTCCGCCCGTCACCGAGGCTCGGACTCAATCTTCCGTCCAGTAGTACAGTTCCTCGCGGTCGGCGCCACAGGCGGGACACGCCGACGGCAGATCGGCCGAGAGCTGCCCCATCTCGCCGCACGTCCAACAGCGCCACATCAGTTCCGCCCGCCCGGTGGCGCCGGTGCGCTGGTGCTCGATGGACAACGCGGCGTCGTCGCGTTCGGCGGCGACGTAGAACCCGTCGGCGTCGAACCCCCGGACGGTCCCCAACCGTTCCCCGTCGTCGTCGTAGACGGCCGTGCCGAACTCGACCGATCGGTCTGTTGATCGCTGACTCATGGTGCGGCTCGTGCTAACGTCTCACAATCGATAAACCCGGACGGTGACTGGTCGGGCCGGCCCCGTCAGCTCTCCTCCTCGTAGCGCTGGCCGGGTTTGCGAAAGCGCACCGCGCCGTCGCCCTCGATGAGAACCACGAGGATGAACGACTCCCGGCAGACCCGCCAGGTGCCCGCGGTGGACTCGCCGCCCTCGACGTCGACGGTGATGTCGTAGTCGCCGGTCGTCGTGATGTCGCCGTCGGTGAGAATCTCGAACGCCGCGGCCTCGACGGTGATCGTCTCCTCGACCACCGTCTCGCCGTCCAGACCGACCTGCACCGTCGCCGTCCAGCCGTCGTCGCTCTCGTTGCGGAGCCCCATCGAAACTCCCTGCTCGGTCGCGGCGCCGGCGGCGTACTCGTCGCCGCGCTCTCTGTCGAGACACTCCGCGAGGTCATCCGTCTCCAGCTCCTTGACCTGATCTTCCAGGGCGGTACAGCCGGCCAGGGCACCGACCGCACCGCCAGCGGCCGCGACCAGGAGGGCGCGTCGTCGCATGTCACACCGATTCGAGGTCCGCGACAAAAAGCCGTCGCTACATGAAGTCGTCGAGGCTGGAGGCCTTGTTCGTGTCGTCCTCGAAGATGCGCTCCAGCGATCGCTCCAGCACCTCCAGGCGCTGTTTCGTGTACTTCCGGGCGCCGAACTCCTCGGCGACCAGCTTCGCGGTGTCCATGTACTTGTTGACCGACCCCTCGTGGACCGTGAGGTTCACGTCGCCGCCACACTCCCGACACTCGCCGGTCAGGGGCATCCGGCGGTACTTCTCACCGCAGTCCAGACAGCGCGTCTCCTGGCGGGAGAACGCCCGCAGGTTCCCGATGAGGTCCGGCAGGAAGTGGAACTCGATGATGCGCTCGGCGACGTCGGTCTCGTCGACCGCCCGCAGCTTCCGCGAGAGGTGCAACTGGGCGTCCATCTTCTCCTCCATCGACCCCAGGGTCTTGTACGCCGACAACGCGGGCCCCATGTGGATGTCCGTCGTGTCGTGGGTGTGGTCGAACCCCGCGTACTCCCCGTCGGTGCCCAGCGACTCCTCGGCGATGGTCATCACGTCGGCGACCTCGTCGGTGTCGACCATCTCCCGGGTCGCCTCGTAGAACTCCCGGGGGTACTCCGACATCACGTCGACGTTGTGGGCCTCGTCGTCGATCTCCGCGGGGTCGATGCGGCTGGACATCACCAGGGGCGCGTCCATCTGCCCTCCCCGCTGGTCCGGGAGGAACTGCTTGCTGAAGTTCAGCAAGCCGTCCATCAGCAGCATCACGCAGTCCTCGTCGCCGTCGCAGTTGCGACGCTTGGCCGCGTGGAAGTACGGATGTGCGTAGCCGACGGCGGCGCTGGTGAACCCGACCACCCGCCCGACGGTCGCGGCGCTGGTGTGTGGCGCCATCCCGAACACGAGTTCGCCGACGAGGTCCTGGCGGTCCTCCAGTTCGTAGAACGGCTCCAGGCCGTAGAACGACTCCAGGAGGTCGTCGACGAAGTCGGCGGTCTTGAGCATGTGCTCGGCGGCGCCGTCCGACAGCACGACGTCCTGGACGCGCAGTTCGACGAGCTGGTCGTCGTGGCGCAGCGGGTCGCCGTGGATGTCCGCCTCGTAGCCCAGCGCCCGCAGGCGATCGGCCGAGACGTCCAGTTCCTGAGGCCGGACGGCGGTCACCGGGAGGTCGGTCATGTCGTAGCGGACGGTGCCGTCCTTGAACGCGGAGACGTCGTGTTTCGCCCGGAGGACGCCCTTCTCGATGGGTTCGGGGGTCTTGGTCGCGGAGGTGAGCCCCTTGACGCCTTTCAGCGTGTCGAAGGCGTTCTCGCGCTCGCCGACGGTCTCCAGTGCCCCGCGGTAGCGGTCGTTGAGGTCGACGGTGCGGGTCTGGACGCTGGTGCCGTCGACCTCGCAGCGGTCGCAGTGGACCCGGCCGGCGTCGTCCGGCTTGAGGGGCTGCTCGCAGTCGGGGCACTCGTAGTGGGGGTCGGTGTGACTCGCGCAGTCGGGACAGCGGGTGTCCATGGTGAGCTCGCCGCAGTCGGGACACGCCCGGCGGCCGACCTGGACTTCGAGTTCACCCTTGACGTTGCTCTCGGTGGCGTCGTACTCGGCGGCGGCGGCGGCGACGTCCCGCTGGGAGCCGCCGGCCTCGCCAATCGGGAACAGCGTGTGGACCGCCGGTGACAGTTCCCGCTCCTCGGACTTCTCGGGGCGGCCCATCCGGTTGCCGACGCGGGTCGGCGCCCGTTCGCGGACGTCGAAGGGAGCGACCGCCCGGACGGCTTCCATCGCGTTGGGCCACTCGCGGGCGTCGTCGGGGAGATCGGTGACATCCCACGGGCGTTCGTAGCCGACGACGGCGGTGCCGCCGTCGGTCGTCCGGGGTGGTGTGGCGGCGTCGTCGGCCTGCTCGCGGGTCGGTTGTCCTCCCGCTCGCTCGTCAGTGGCTCCCTCGGTGGTCGGCTCTCCCGCGTCGGGCGATGCGGTCACGGGATCGAGACCCAGCGACAGCGCCAGCGGCTCGAAGTTCGGAATCCGCAGTTCGTCGTCGGTCTGACGGTGTTCGACCAGCAGCGTCTCGACGGTGGCCCGCAGCGAGCGCGGGCCGTCGACGCGTTCGCCGGTGTCGGTGGTGTCGGCGTCGTCGACGGTCGCGGGGTCGTCGCCGTCGCGGGCGATGACGAGCACCGGCCCGTCGGGGCCGCTCTCGACGCGGCCGTTCGCGACCGCCGCCGCGAGACGGTCGAACTCGGCGACGGTCAGGTCGTGCCAGAGGTAGGTGTACTCGGGGTGCAGCGGCGCGTCGTACTCGGTGGCCCACTCGACGGCCTCGGTGGCGCTCGGGTGTTCGAGGTCGACGCCCGCGGCGTCCCGCAGCGCCTGGACGTCCGCGCCCGCGGCGGCGAACTCCTGGCGCCACCACTCGACGGCGTAGCCCGCGGGCGCGAGTGGGTGGTTGTTCTCGACGAACTCGCCGTAGTTGACGAGGTACTCCCCGAGGTCGAGAATCTTCTCGACGCCATTGGCCACCTCGTGGGCCTCCTCGGGGTCGTCGATGCGGCGCACGTCGCCGTTGGCCAGCCGGACCGTCGGCCCCTCGATGGTGTCGACGGGGACGATGCCGGCGGCCTTGCCGGGGCGTTCGGTCTTGATCTGGGTGCCGGTCGCGAGGAAGTCGTCGACGACGTGCATCGTCGCGGGGTGGATGCCGGCGGTCGCGTGGCCGTGGTTGCGAGCGCGGCCGTAGCGCAGGCGGAACCCGCCGGTCTCGGAGGGGTGCGAGAACACGGGGCGACCGGCGATGAGGTCCCGGAGGAACTTCCAGGAGGGGTCCGGCCGCGGGGGGCCGTCCTGGTCGCCGGCGTCGGCCTCGTCGTCGGCGTCTCCCTCGTCTTCGTCTTCGGCCGCCTCGTCGCCGTCCTCGGGGGCGTCGTCGGCGTCGTCGCCGTGGCCCTCCTTGTAGGCGCCGTCGATGAGGTCCTGGAGCCACGGCCACTCGACTTCCTCGAGGTCGCCGGTGTAGCGCTGAATCTTCGGCGCCTTCAGCGCGATCCCCTCCGCGAGGACGAGACACATCCCCCCGCGAGCGGAGTTGGTGTCGACGCGTTCGAGGTCGCGGTACCCCGAGACCTCCTCGTCGCCGGTGGCCTCCCCGTCGAGCATGATCGGCATGTGCTCGGCGATGAACTGCGTCTCGGCGGCCTTCGGCGAGTACTGCAGACCCGTCTCGGTGTCGTAGAGGTCGACCTCCTCGGCGTAGCGCTCGATCTCGTCGTCGCGGGCGCGGTACTCCTCGACGCCAAGCAACGACCGGGCGTAGTCCGCGACGAGCACCGACAGCGCCTGGGCGGTCCCGCCTGCCGACCTGATCGGCCCGGCGTAGTAGACGTTGACGAACTCGGTGCCGTCGTCGTTCTCCAGCAGTTCGACGCGGTCGATGCCCTCGATCGGCGCGGCGACGACGCCCTCCGTCAGCAGGGCGACGGCGGTTCGCACCGCGCCCTCGATCTTGCCGGCCCGGGACTCGTAGTCGCCGACCCGCCCCTCGACGAAGTCGGTCACCAGTTCCAGCGCGGCCTCCTCGCGGGAGAACTCTTCCTCCAGTTCCCGGACGCGCTCGGCGACGCCGGGGATGCCGAGGATGTTCTCGACGCGGTCGGCCATGTCCCGCGCGGTCGGAATTTCGACCTCGGGTTTGGGGTCGGCGCCCATCGCACGGGCGCGCTCGGCGACGTCGAAGGCGCTCTCGAGTTGGGACTCCAGGCGCTCGAAGTACCGTTCGTCGGCCTCGCGCATCTCAGCGCCCGCCGGTCGGCGCGTTCGGGGTCGCCGACGCTCCCCTGGTTGTCCGTGACGACCGCGGGTGATCCATGTGCAACCGGGAGGGGCCGAGCACGCAAAAAGGGTGACGGTCGCCCCGGCCAGCGGTGGTGGCGAGTCTCCCTGGCGCGCTCAGAACCACAGGTCGAGGTCCGTCTCGGCGTCGTGGCTCCGCTCGATGGCCTCGTCGAACGCCCGCAGGTACAGTTCGCCGGCGAAGACGGTGCCGGCGTGGAGGTGACCCGCGAGGCTCTCGCCGTCGGGTCGGGAGAGGACGGCGTGGGTGTGCGCGAAGCGGTCGCCGTCCGGGGTTAGCGACACGTTACCGACGCAGGCGGCGACCTCCAGATGCTCGTCGAACGTGACGGGGTAGTACTCCCCCTCGTCCTGCTCGTAGTACCACACCTCGGCGTCCTGGACGGCGCCCAGTCCGAAGAAGAAGCCGGCGTCGACGTCCTCCTCGTCGGCCAGCGACTCGATCTCGTCTCGCCAGTCGGCGCCCGTCTCCAGTCGGCACGCGAACTCCCGGTCGGTGGTGACCTCGCGGTGATGCATGTCTCGTGTGACGCGGGGCAGCGACAAAAGAACTGGTGAACCGGTCAGCGCCAGGCACGAAGTGTCGGCGCGTCGGCGGCGCGGATCGACATCCACGCCTCGTCGTCGGTGATGTCCGCAATCACGTACGACTCGGTGCCGTCTGCCGAGTCGACCGCTCCCACGACGTCGTCGTCGTGGCCGGACGCATCTGCTGGCATGGTCGAAGATTGTCGCTTCGCAGGGATAAACACGTCGAAACTAGGAGAGTGTTTCCGGCGTCCCCGGAGCCGGCGAAACCCCGTGGTTTCGCCCGCTCCGTCTCGGCTGCAGCCCCCCGGTTCCGAGCCCTCTGAAACCGGTAACACTGTCCTGGCTCGTTTCGGCCTGAACCGGGAGAAAGACCCGACAGGAAGACTAAAACGCCGATAATCGATAACGGTACTTTTAAACTCATAGGTGAAAAAGTGGCCTCTGGGATGACAGACAACACCACAACTTCCCGACGTCGCTTCCTGCAGGCGACCGGAGGTGCCGCGTCGGCCGCGGCCATCGCCGGTTGTCTCGGCGGCGGCGGCGACGACGGTGACGACGGCGGCGACGGCGGCGACGGTGGCGATGGCGGGGACCGCCCGCAGCAAGACAAGCGGTTCCGTGAGATCAACTCGACGATGACCACGCTGGACCCGGTCGCGGCGACCGACACCGCGTCCGGCGTCGTGATCCAGCAGATGATGGACGCGCTCACCAACTACCCGAACGGTGAGATCGAGACGTCGAACCTGATCGCGTCCGGGGTCGATATCTCCGACGACAACACGACCTACACGTTCAACCTGAAGGAGGGCGTGCAGTTCCACAACGGTGACGAGGTCACCGCTCAGGACTTCATCTACTCCTTCGAGCGACTCGCCGGCTCGCCCAACAGCAACCGCGCGTACTTCATCCGAAGTTCGCTCGGCGTCGTCCACGAGACCAACGAGGTCGAGGTCGAGACCGAGGACGGCACCGAGACCCAGGTCCGGTACGCGCCCCAGAGCCTGGCGCTCAGCGCCCCCGACGACTACACCCTGGAGATGGAGCTCAGCTCGCCGTTCCACTCCGTGATGGAGATGCTGGCGTACACCTCCTTCGCGGTCGTGCCCGCCGGCTCGATGGGCGACATCTCCGGGTGGGACGCGGACGACCCGCCGGAGTACTACAGCAGCGACGAGATCGACAGCGATACCTACCAAGCGAAGTCTCGCAGCGAGCCGGTCGGGGCCGGTCCGTTCGAGTTCAACGAGTGGGTCGAAGAGGACCGCGCCGCGGTCGACCGCTTCGACGACTACCACGGTCCGACGGCCATCGTCGCGGGCGTCGACTGGGCTGTCATCACCGGGGAGAACGCCCAGTACCAGCACTCTCAGGAGTACAACTCCGACACCGTCGCGATGCCGACCTCGCAGTACTCCGCGAGCAACCTGACCGTCGAGGAGACCGACGACAAGGGCCGCGACGTCGGTACCTACGGACCGATGCAGAACGGCGAGACCGCCAACTGGCTCGGCGTCCCGACGATCAACTCGTTCTACATCGGGATGAACACGAGCATCGAGGAGAACGCCCGCAAGGCGGTCGCCCACGCGCTCCACCAGGAGCAGATCTCCCAGCAGATCTTCAAGGGCCGCGTCTCGGCTGGCTACCACTTCACTCCGCCGGGCATCTTCCCGGGCGGTGCGAGCGGGTACGACGAGCACGCGTCGAACAACTACCCGTACAGCTACCAGGAGTCCAACCTGGACGCCGCCCGCCAGCTGATGGAGGACGCCGGCTACGGTGAGGACAACCAGTACCAGTTCACGTTCACCTACTACGCGTCGGGTGCGAGCACCTGGGGTGCGATGGGCGAACGGCTGCGCGACCAGCTCGCCAGCGCCCACATCGACATGCAGCTGGAGGAGGCGCCGTTCAGCACGCTGCTGAGCCGCGGTCGCCAGGGCCAGCTCGAGGCGTACTCGCTGGGGTGGGTCATGGACTGGCCCGCGCCGGACAACTTCCTGCAGAACGCCCACCCGCCCAAGACTGACACCAGTCAGGAGGGCGGTGCGACCGGTCTCTACATCGACTGGAACGATGGCGACGGTCGCCAGGACGCCATCGACGCCTGGGAGACCGTCCAGAACAACCGCGGCCCGACCGACGAGGCCGAGCAGACCCGCCAGGATGCGTACATCAAGATGGAGGAGGCCATGTGGGAAGACATGATCCTCCTGCCGGTGTACCACCGCACCGACGAGCGGTTCCTCTACGAGTGGGTCGACTGGGAGAAGTTCGGCTTCGGCGGCATCAGCCGCGCGAAGCGCCACAACGTCGAGATCGGCGAGCGGCCGTCGCAGGCGCAGTAAGTCCGCCGCTACCCATTTTTTAGAACGGCGCTGAGAGCCTCGTTACCGGCGCTTAGCAACCGGTACGCCGATCCGATTCCCCCCGCGCAGGAACGCAAGACATAACCATAAACCGGCAGAAGATGTGTCTGACTATGCCAACGCACGCGGTCGCACGGTGGCACACGAGGTGGTCGCGGTGAGCCGCTGGGGCTACTTCGGCAGACGACTGCTGTTGTCCATCCCGGTCGTCCTCTTCGCGATGACGTTCACGTTCGTCGCGATCCGGATGGGGCCGCTGGACCCCGTGGCGGCGATCATCGGTCCACAGGGTGACCCTCAGGCGTACGCTCGCATCGAGCGGCGCCTGGGGCTGAACCAGCCGCTGTGGGAGCAGTACATCGACTTCATGTCGGGGCTGTTCACGTTGAACTTCGCCGACTCCTACGTGGTTTCGGAGAACCGCAACGCGAAAGACGTGATCCTCCAGTTCGCACCCAAGACGATCTGGCTGGGGATGTTCTCGATCAGCATCGCCCTGTTCATCGGTATCCCGCTGGGGTTCTACGCGGGCCTGAACCCCAACACGCCCGGCGACTACGTGGCCTCGCTGGGTGGGATCATCTGGCGGGCGATGCCGAACTTCTGGCTCGGCGTGATGCTGATCGCCGTGCTGATCCAGTCGAAGCAGTACCTCGGGATACCGGGGGTGTGGACGCTCGACTGGAGCAACTGGATCGTTCGGACGGCGACCATCGGGACACCACCGATGCAGTTCGTCGAGATAACACAACGGGTCGCCGGGATACCAGTACAGTTCGACGTCAAGTTCCAGAACCTGTTGGCGGCGACCAAGGTCACTCTCCCGCCGGCGCTGGTGCTGGGCTCGGCGTCGATGGGCAACGAGATGCGGATCGGTCGGACCGCGGTCCTGGAGACGATCAACTCGAAGTACGTCGAGACCGCCCGCGCGAAGGGCGTCCCCTCGCGAATCATCGTCTGGAAGCACGTGTTCCGCAACGCGATGATCCCGCTGATCCCGATCATCAGCAACGAGGCGCTGCTGCTGGTCGGCGGGTCGGTCATCGTCGAACAGGTGTTCCAGTTCAAGGGCCTGGGGTACATCTTCTTCCAGGCACTGTCAGCGGGTGACCTCCCGCTGATCGGCGCGCTGATGTTCGTGTTCGTCGTCTTCCTGGTGTTCCTGAACATCCTCCAGGACCTGCTGTACACGATCATCGATCCACGAGTGGGGTACGAAACATGAGTCAGAGCCGCATCGACCGCGAGGACGTACCGCTCCGGGATCGAGTCGCGGCCAAGCCCCGGCCTGCACTGCTGTGGGTCGCCGGCGCCCTGTTCCTGCTCGCGCTGGAGCTGGGTGCGCTCGCCGGGACCATCGTTGATGTCGGCGGCGCCACGGGCAACACCCTCGCCAACGGCGTCATGGCGCTGTTCGACAGCACCAGCGGCACGGCGATGGTCGGCGGCGTCGGCCTCGACTACGGCGCAGTCGTCGGCGCGCTAATCCTGGCCGCGATCACATTCGTGTTCGCGATGGCGCTCACGGCCCTGATCCCGCTGGGGCTGACCAAACGACTCGGGCTCGTCGAGGCGGTCGAACGGCGAGAGCTGCCCCTCGGGATCGTCGAGTGGTCGCTCGTGACCGCCGTGTTGCTGACGGTCATCGTCCTGCTGACCGTCGATCCGCTGACGGTCGTGTTCGGCGCGCTCGTGTCGGCGCTGGACGCCGTCTCGGAGCTACCGACGTTGCTGTCCCGGGACGTGATCCCCAACCAGGGGTACCAGACGGGCGACGGCGCCTGGAAGGGCACGTTCCTCGGGCTCGAACCGGGCGTCGCCTGGGCCATCCGCGCGTCCCTGATCTACGCCTACGTCGTGGCCTGGCTGCTCTGGCTCTGGCGGGGCTACGAGACGTTCCGCGAGGAGTACCGGGCCGCCGACTGGACGCCCCGCGACGACTTCATCGACCGCTTCCGCGGTCACTGGTGGGGCATCTCCGGGGGGGTGCTCGTCGTGTTCTTCATCGTGATGGCGCTGTTCGCCCCGTCGCTGGCGACGGTGCCGATCAGCGAGAACCAGTACAACCCCTACGCCGAGTCGGCGGAGTTCAAGTACTACGACGAGGAGGCCGGCGAGGTCCAGACGGCTACGCAGGGGGAAGCGAACGCCCAGTCGCTGTCCCGCGGTAACACCGACACCGTCGTCGAACCGCTGGAGTACGACGACTACGGGCGGTTCCATCCGGCCGGGACAACACCAGCGGGCAAAGACATGTGGACGTTCATCGTCCACGGCGCCCGTGTGTCGCTGTTCATCGGCCTGATGGCGATCACGCTGGGGACGATCATCGCGGCGATTCTGGCGCTGGCCAGCGCCTACTACAAGGGGCTGGCCGACCTCGCGACGGTGGTCACCAGCGACTCGATTCAGGCGCTGCCGTTCCTACTGGTGGCGATGATGCTGTTCATCCTGTTCAGGAACCACCCGTTGTCCGAGATATACAACGGCGGCTTCCTGTTCGCGCTGGTGTTCGGGTTCTTCTACTGGCCGGCGCTGTGGCGCGCCGTCCGTGGCCCGGCGCTACAGATCTCCGAGGAGGAGTGGATCGACGCCGCGAAGAGCTTCGGACAGCGTCCGGCGGTGATCATGCGCAAGCACATGGCGCCGTACATCGCCAGCTATCTGCTGATCTACGCGTCGCTGTCGGTCGGCGGCGTGGTGATCGGTGTCGCCGCGCTGTCGTACCTCGGCATCGGCATCCCGAAGCCGACCCCGGAGTGGGGTCGGCTCATCAGCGAGGGCGAGCAGTACATCACCACCAAGTCCTGGCACGTCGCGACGGTGCCGGGCATCCTGATCACGCTGCTGGTGATCGGGTTCAACGCCTTCGGTGACGGCGTCCGCGACGCGCTGGACCCGCAGACCGAAGGGTCCGAGAGCGCCGCGACCACGGGAGGTGGTGGCTGATGGCTGTCACCGATTCCCGCGAGCGGGAGTTCGGCCAGGAGATTCTCCGCGTGGAGGACCTCCGGACGGCCTTCTTCACGGACAAGGAGACCATCTACGCGGTCGACGGCATCGACATGACGATCCGCGAGGGGGAGACCGTCGGGGTCGTCGGCGAGTCCGGGTCGGGCAAGAGCGTGACCGCCCGGTCGCTGATGGGCCTCGTCGAGTCCCCCGGGCGGGTGCTCGACGGCTCGAGTATCCAGTTTCGCGACCCCGAGGAGGTCGACGAGTTCGCCGACCAGTTCCCGGGCCGGACCGTCGACCTCGCGGCGTTGCGCGAGGAGACCGATCTGGTAGAACTGCTGGAGGAACTGCTGACCACCCACACGGTCGACCCCGCCGAGTTGACCGACGAGACCCGCTTCGCCAGTCAAGCCCCCGGCGAGGTCGACCCCGCCGCGCTCGCGGAGGTCGTCGACCTCACGGACCTCATCGACGCCGGCTACGGCGAGACGCTGGGGCTGGTCGATCGCAACGAGTTCGTGTTCGTCGAGCGACGCCGCGGCGACACCGTCGAAGAGGGGTACATCGACGTGCGCCGGGCCTCCGGTGAGGGCCTGCGGAAGCTCCGTGGCGGCCGGATCGCGATGGTGTTCCAGGACCCGCTGACGAGCCTGAACCCCGTCTACACCGTGGGCAACCAGATCAAGGAGTCGCTGAAGCTCCACCGGGGCATGACCGGGTCGGAGGCGACTCAGGAGGCGATCGACCTGCTGGAGGCGGTCGGCATCCCGGACGCGAAGCGACGGGTCACGGAGTACCCCCACCAGTTCTCCGGCGGGATGCGCCAGCGGGCGGTCATCGCGATGGCGCTGGCGTGTGACCCCGAACTGCTGATCTGCGACGAGCCGACGACGGCGCTGGACGTGACCATCCAGGCCCAGATTCTGGAGCTGCTGGACGACCTCCAGGAGGAGCGGGACCTGGCGATCATGTTCATCACCCACGACATGGGCGTGATCGCGGAAGTCAGCGACTCGGTGAACGTGATGTACGCCGGCGAGGTCGTCGAGAAGGCCGACGTCGAGAACCTCTTCGAGCACCCGAAACACCCCTACACCCAGGGGTTGCTGGAGTCGATCCCCGGGACGGCCCAGGGCGACCGACTCCGGACCATCGAGGGGGACGTGCCGACGCCGAACGAACCGGCGACGTTCTGCCGGTTCGCGCCGCGCTGTCCGGAGGCGTTCGAGGACTGCGAGGCGGTCCACCCCGAGCGGGTCCAGGTCGGGAGCGACACCGAGAACCACGAGGCTGCCTGCCTGCTGTATCCGGAGGACGAGACCAGGGAGGACGCCGTCGACATCCACAGAGAGCGAGGTGAGAACGCGTGAGTGATACCATGATGTCCGAACGGTCGGACGAGGCGACGGCCCAGCGCGGCGAGACGCTCGTCGAGTTGGACGAACTGAAGACGTACTATCCCGGCGGGGGGCTGTTCAGCGATCGGCCGGTGAAGGCGGTCGACGGCGTCTCCCTGGACATCCAGCGCGGGGAGACGCTTGGGCTGGTCGGCGAGTCCGGCTGTGGCAAGACGACGCTGGGTCGGACGCTGGTGCGCCTGGAGGAAGCCACCGACGGCACCGTCAGCTACGACGGGACCGACATCACCTCGCTGCGCGGTCGGGAGCTCAAGGAGTGGCGCCGGAACACGCAGATGATGTTCCAGGACCCCGACTCCAGCCTCAACGACCGGATGACGGTCGGCGAGATCGTCCGGGAGCCGCTGGACGTTCACGACATCGGCACTGCCCGCGAGCGCCGGGACACGGTCCGGGAGCTGCTCGACACCGTCGGACTCCAGCCGGAGCACTACTACCGGTACCCCCACCAGTTCTCCGGGGGGCAGCGCCAGCGGATCGGCATCGCGCGGGCGCTGGCGCTGGAGCCGGACTTCATCGTGCTTGACGAACCGGTGTCGGCGCTGGACGTGTCGGTGCAGGCGAAGATTCTCAACCTGCTGGACGACCTGCAGGACGAGTTCGGACTGACGTACCTGCTGATCGCGCACGACCTCTCGGTTGTGCGGCACATCTGCGACCGTGTCGCGGTGATGTATCTCGGCAACATCGTGGAGCTGGGGCCGACCGAGACGCTGTTCGAGAAACCCCAGAACCCCTACACGTACTCGCTGCTGTCGGCGATTCCCGAACCCGATCCGACCAGCCAGTCCACGCGAATCACGCTGCGTGGGACGCCGCCGAACCCCCGAGACCCCCCGCAGGGCTGTCCGTTCAGCACGCGCTGTCCGGTGAAGATCAAACCCGAGGCGTACCGGGGCCTCGACGACGACCTCTGGGAGCGCATCGAGGAGTTCCGCGCGGTCGTCCGCGAACGCGACCGTGCCGACCGGTCGATCCGGGAGATACTCCGCGAGAAACTCGGGATGGAGACGAAGTTTAGCGACGTCACCGAGATGATGGAGGAGCTGTTCGGCGACCTGACGGTGCCCGACGAGGTGGCGACGCACCTCCGGACGGCCGCCGAGCACATCGAGGACAACGAGGCCGCCCAGGCCCGCGAGTACCTCTTCGAGGAGTTCGGCAGCGCCTGCGACCGCGACGAGCCGGAGTTCCACACGGTCGGCGAGGACGGCCGGAAGAGTTACTGCCACCGGCACCTCGAGGAGTACGAATCGCCGCGAGACCGCTTCGACACGCTCGTCTGACGATGCCGACCTCACCCCACACGCCGAACAGACTCGAGGGCTTGCCCGCGCGTACCCTGGACGCCGTCGTGCTGGCGCTGTCGATTGGCGCGGTGTTTCTCGTGCCGATGATCGTGACGAGTTTCGCCTTCGGCACCGACTGGTACGGGGTGAAAGTGGGGCTGTTCCTCGTGGGGATGGTCCTGTTCGGGCTCAGCCTCTGGCTGTTGCGCCCGGACCGTCCCTGGAACCTCGACGACGACGACGACGAGGGCGAGGACACCGGACCGCCGGAGTCGATCGGCTCCGAGGTCGGGAAGTTCGAGGCGACGATCCACGGGTTGCCACCGCTGTCGTGGGTGAACGTCGCCCCCGAGGACCGGGGCAGCAGCGGCCTCCGACTGCTGCTCGCGAGTCTGTTCCTGTTCGCCCTGTCGTACGTGATGGAGACGGTGTTCAGCGTCTGCGCGCCCGGCATCGAGTGCTGAGGCCGGGCAACGGACGGCTCTCGCTCCGAAGCAACAGGTCCATAGTCGCGGGTGGTCGAAGCTGCCCCATGCCCGAGACCGGTGACGACCTCGAACGCGACCCCGAAGCTCGCGCGGCCCACCTCGAACAGCAGAAGGCGGCGTGGCAGGAGACCATCGACGACATGGAGGCGATGGCCGAGGCCCGCGAAGACGAGGGCTGGGAGACGCTGACGGTGACGGCGCTGGACGGCGCGCCCAAGGACTCCGAGACCGACGACCAGGACCGTCACGGGCTGGTGTTCGTCGTGCCGGACAACCAGGCCGACGACCTGGAGGCGGCCGTCGAGGCCGGCGAGTTCCCGCGGTACCAGGTGTACCGCGCCGAGCGGTCCGGCGAAGTGTTCCTCGTCATCGAGTACCTCGACCCCGACACCGAGACGGCAATCTACGTCGCGGGCACGTTCGAACTGCGCTTCGCGCAGGGGATGGTCCGAGAGGGCCGCGAAGAGGAGGCGACGTACACCCACTACCAGACGCTCGACACGACGCCGGTGGGGTCGTTCCGTCACGACGGCGCCGAGGCCGTCGAGAAGTTCGTTCCCCACGCCGACGACATCGACAACTGGATTCGTGATGTCGACAGGGGGGCGGAGCCGCCCGAGTCGGAGGCCCCCGACGACCTCTCGGACGCCGACCCGGACGAGCGGTCGTAGACGGGTGTGAGAACGGTTCGCGTCGCTTCGCAGGGTACAAGACACCGGAGGTGGTACGCGGGGTATGAACGTCGCCAGCGTGATGACGCCCCGCTCGGAGGTTGTCGTCGTCGAGTTGCCGGGTACGAGAGACGACGCGCTCGAGTACCTGCAGGACCGTGAGTTCTCGTCGGTACCGGTCGTGAAGGAGGTCGACGGCGACGAGCAGTACCGCGGCCTGCTGTCGCGGAACGCCCTGATCGAACAGCCCGAGGAGGACCAGCTCGCGCTGCTGATGGACGACGTGCCGACGACGAGCGCCGACCAGTCGCTGGCGGCCGCAGCCGACCTGATGCGCCGGCAGGGCGCTCGTCGGGTGCCGGTCGTCGACGGCGACAGCCTGGAGGGCATCGTCACCGTGACCGACATCGTCGAGGCGATCGCCACCGGCGACCTGCCCGTCGAGGGCGAGGTCGGCGACGTCGCGACCGACGCCGTGACGACGACCTACAGCGGCGCGCCGCTGACCGTCGCCGAGCGCGAACTCGCCCACGCCGACGTCCCCTACACGGTCGTGCTGGGCGACGACGGCGCGATGGCCGGGGTTCTCACCGAGGTGGACGTGCTGGCGGTCGCGCGGGTCGTCGAGGGCGAGGACTCGACGGGAGACTCCATCGCCGACTCGGACGACGACTGGAAGTGGGAGTCAGTGAAGGCCGTCGGCAGCCGCTACCTGCCGACCCGGAACGTCCAGCTGCCGGCCGGCCCCGTCTCGGAGTTCATGACGGAGGACGTGGTGACGGTCACCCGCTCGCGGTCGATTCGGGACGCCGCCCAGTTGCTGATCCGCCACGACGTCGAGCAGCTCCCCCTCGTCGTCGGCGACGACCTGAGCGCCATCGTGCTCGACACGGACCTGCTGGAGGCGGTCGATGTCTGAGACGATCGACCGACAGCGAGTCGTCGAACTCGCCAAGCGGCGTGGGTTCTTCCTCCAGACTGCGTCGGCGTACGGCGGCGTCGCCGGCTTCTACACGTTCGGCCCGCAGGGCGCCGGCCTGAAGCGCAACATCGAGGAGTCGTGGCGCGAGCGGTTCACGGTCGCGGAGGGCAACCGCGAGATTGAGGCGCCGACGATCATGCCCGAACCGGTGTTCGAGGCCTCGGGCCACCTCGACACCTTCGACGACATGCTCGTCGAGTGCGCGGAGTGTGGCGAGAGCCACCGCGCCGACCACGTCGTCGAGGACGCCGACGAGACCGATGTCGAGGAGGCCGAGGCGCTGCCGATCCCGGAGATCGAGGAGACCATCGCCGCCTACGAGATCAGGTGTCCGACCTGCGGCGCCGACCTGTCGGGCCAGGCCGTGACGACGTTCAACCTGATGTTCGCGACGAACATCGGCCCCGGCGACTCCCAGCCGGGCTACCTGCGCCCCGAGACCGCCCAGGGCATCTTCGTGGAGTTCCCGCAGCTGAAGGAGTACGCCCGCAACCAGCTGCCGTTCGGCATCACCCAGGTCGGCAAGGCCTATCGCAACGAGATCAGCCCTCGGCGGTCGATCGTCCGCGTGCGGGAGTTCACGCAGGCCGAACTCGAACTGTTCGTCGACCCCGAAGAGGACGAGCCGGACCTCGCGGCGGTCGAAGACGTCGAGGCGCCGCTGTACTCCGCCGCGGCCCAGCGCGAGGGCGACGGTCCCGAGCGGACGACCATCGGCGAGGCCGTCGCCGAGGGTGTCATCGAGGACGAGTGGATCGCCTACTACCTCGGCGTCGCCGCCCGCTGGTTCCGGTCGATCGGCGTCGACATGGATCGGTTCCGGTTCCGTCAGCACCTCCCCGACGAACTCTCTCACTACGCCGCCGACTGCTGGGACGCCGAGAGCCAGCTCGCCGGCGACTGGATCGAACTCACCGGCTTCGCCTACCGCGGCGCCTACGACCTCTCGAAGCACGACGAGCACAGCGACGAGCGGTTCACGGTGTTCAAGCAGTACGACGAGCCGCAGACCGTCGAGCGCCCGCGCGTCGACCCGGACATGAGCTACCTCGGCCCGGAGTTCGGCGGCGCCGCCGGCGACGTCGCCGACGCCCTGCAGGACCTGGCCGAGCGTGACCCCGACGCCTTCGACGCCGAGACGGTGACCGTCACCGTCGACGGCGACGACCACGAGGTGCCGACCGACCGCGCGAACTTCGCGATCGAGGAGGTCAAAGAGTCCGGCGAGCACGTCACGCCCCACGTCGTCGAGCCCTCGTTCGGCATCGACCGCGTGCTGTACACCGTCCTCCACCACGCCTACCGCGAGGACGAGGTTGACGGCGAACGGCGGACGTACCTCGACCTCGACCCCGAGGTAGCGCCGACGACGGTCGGCGTGTTCCCGCTGGAGTCCGGCGGCGAGATGGCCGCCGTAGCCCGCGAAATCGCTGCGGACCTCCGGGACGCCGGCCTGTCGGTCGCCTACGACGACTCGGGATCGATCGGCCGGCGCTACCGCCGCCAGGACGAGGTCGGCACGCCGTTCTGTGTCACCGTCGACCACGACACCGTCGGGGACACCCCGACGAGCAGTGGTCCGGAGGACCACGACACCGTCGGTGACGACGACGCGGACACGGTGACGGTGCGGGACCGGGACACGACCGACCAGGCCCGCGTGCCCATCGCGGACCTCACCGAGACGCTCGCGGCGCTGCGAGCCGGCGACCGCACGGTCGCCGACCTCTGATGGCCGACGAAGTCGCCCGCCGACTGGTCCACGCCAGCGGCGCGGTGGTGCCGCTGCTGTGGGTCGGGAACCTGCTCGCCTGGAGCGAGGTGCGACTGGTGCTGGTCGGGGGTATCGCCGTCACGCTGGTCCTGGAGGCCCTGCGGCTGCTGGCGGGCCTGGAGTGGGTCGTCTTCGACAAGTTGACCCGCGCGTACGAGCAGGACAACCTCGCCGGCTACGCGCTGTACGTCATCGGCGGGAGCCTCGTCGGACTGGTGTTCGGCCCGCAGGTCGCCGTCCCCGCGATGCTGATGCTGACCGTCGGCGACCCGATCAGCGGCCTGCTCGGGTCGGACGAACTGCGGACGATCAAGCGACCTCATGTGCTGGTGACGATGTTCGCCGTCTGCACGGCGCTGGCGTACCCGTTCCTGCCGTTCGCGGCGGTCGTCGCCGCCGCCACCGCCGCGACCGTCGCCGACGGCATCAAGCCCGTGATCCGGGGGTACGTCATCGACGACAACCTCACCATCCCCGTCGTCGCCTCGCTGGCGGCGTACCTCGCGCTGGTGGGGCTGGGGGAGGTCGAGGCACCCGTGGCGCTGGTGCTGGGCTGAGCGGTCGGTCGCGGGCGGTGTGGGCCGCGATCTGGGCCACAAGTTATAGTATCGGGGCTGGCATCTTGTTCGAGCGAGAGCGCGGTTTCGCTTGGAGATTCACCATGGGACGTCCTACAATCTTGGTCGTCGACGACGAACGGGATCTCGCGGACCTGTACGCGATGTGGGCCGGCGAGGAGTACCGGACCATGACCGCGTACGGCGGCGAGGACGCCCTGGAGAAGATCGACGAGACCGTCGATGTCGTGCTGCTGGATCGCCGGATGCCGGACCTGACCGGCGACGAGGTGCTGGATCGAATCCGCGAGGCGGGTTACGAGGTGCGGGTGGTGATGATCACCGCCGTCGACCCGGGGCTGGACATCATCGAGATGGAGTTCGACAAGTACCTCACCAAACCAATCTCGCGGCCGAAGCTCCAGCGCGTCATCGAGAACATGCGCGTCCAGATGCGCAAGGACGGCGTGTTGCAGAAACACGATCAGGTGTCGAACAAGATGGAGGCCCTGGAGGAGGAACTGGAACCGGAGACCCTCGAACAGAGCGAGGGGTACAGCGAACTCCAGGAGAAACTGCAGGACCTGGGCGACACGCTGACCGAGGACTTCGACGAGGACGGCTTCGACGCCGACGCCGTCGAGAGCGACGGCGACGGCGAGTCCGAGGCGGCGAACGGCGACGACCTCACAGGCGACTTCGAGTTCTCCGCAGGCAACTGATACGGTTTATTCTCGGCTTCTTCCGGGAGCGCGCGGCGCAGCGCGCTCCCGGTACACTGTGAGAATTAACCGTATGAGACGTACTACTCCCCGCCGAGCACCGACCGGTCCGACAGCACCGCGTAGGCCGGACCGACGAGCAGGAGCAGACCCGCCACCGTCGTCAAAAGCGCCAGGCGGAGGCCGACCCCGTCCAGGCCGGTGGCGGCGACCCGGCCGGCGGAACTGCCGACGACCACCGCCGCGACGGTCCAGGGCACCTCGCCGACGACGGTGCCGGCCACCAGGGTCCGCAGGGGGACGCCGGCCATCGCACCGGCGCCGGTGACGACGTCGGCGGGGAGGGGGACGAGTCGCCCGGCGACGATGCCCCGGAAGTGCCCCGTCCGCGCGAAGTAGCGGTCGCCGACGGCCCGCGCCCGCGGGAACCGCTCGCCGACGCCGATCCACCGCGTCGCGACGTAGGTGGGGACCGTCGTCAGCGCGATGCCGGCCAGGGCAACCGGGACGCCCACGACGACGCCGTAGGCCGCGCCGACGACCAGCGACAGCAGCGTCGTCGGCCAGGCGAACAGCGGTCGCAGGAGGTACAGCGCCGCCAGCGTCGCCCCGAGCAGGAGGGGATCGTCGGCGACGGCCCGCGCCAGCGCGACCGCGCCGTCGGGCGAGACCAGCAGCGCCCCGGCGACGACGGCCGCGAGGACCGCGAGGCCGACCAGCGCGCGCCGATCCGGGCGGAGCATCGGTGCCAGGTAGGGGGCCCCCGGAACAAGGCCCTTGTGCTCGTCGGGGGATTCTTTCCGCTGGAGCGCGACCGCTCGCCCGATGGACGAGGAGACGGTCGAACTGGGGGTCGCGCTGCTGGAGCGTCTTGAACACGAGGAGCTGCCCGTCGCCGACGCCGTCGACCGCATCGAGACGGTGACGACGAACCCGTCGTTGACCCGCGAGATTCTCGACCGCGCGGAGCTGCGCGGGGTGATCGAACGCGAGGACGGGATCGTCCGGCCACAGCGGTCCACCTACGTCCGGTTCGAGCAGGAGGTGGTTGTCCGAGAGGGGGAGTTCGAGTGCCGACGCTGCGGCGCGGGGCTGTCGACCGGGCACTTCCTGCGGCTGGAAGAGGGGGAGATCGGTCCGTTCGGCGGGACCTGCATCAGGAAGGTGACCGGCCGGGAGTGATCAGCGCCCGCGGCTCAGCTCCTCGATGAGCTGCTGGATCGTCCGCTGTTGTTCGGCCAGCAGTTCGTTCTGCCGTTCGACGGTCTCGCGCAGCTCCGCGACCTCCGCCGCGAGTTCGTCCCGGGAGTTCGCCGGTTCGAAGCCGGCCTCCTCGAAGGCCGTCTCCTCGCTCGCCGTCGGCTCCGGAGTCGGATCGCGCTCCGGCTCGGGGTGGGTCTCGACCTGCCCGCCGCGGCGTTGGTCGGCAGGGTCGCCCGCGGGGCCGGCGGCGGCGTCGGCGGCGGTGGCGTCCGGATCGCCGACGGCGGTCGGATCGCCACCGGCCGTCGCGGTGGCCTCGTCGTCACCGCTCCCGGTCGTGTCGCCGGCGCCGAGGGGGTCCAGCCCGCTCCCGAACGGGTCCTCGTCGGCAGCGTCGGCGGCGTCGGCGGCCGCCTCCTCCTCGTCGCCGATTTTCGCCCGGAGTTCCTCGTTGGAGCTGACGCCGTAGTAGTCCCACAGCGCGTTCTCCAGGCGGGTCCGAACCTCCGGGCCACGGTCGCCCGGCGTCTTGATGCGCTCGGAGCGCCCGTCGACGGTCAGCACGATCTGCATCGCGACGTTGCCGGTCTCGAAGGTGAGGTCGGTGACGTCCTCGTAGCGGAACTCCTCGAAGTCCTCGTCGTAGACGGCCTCGCCGATGTGCTTGACGAGTCGGCTGTCGGTGACGATCAGCGTCAGTTCGCTGAACCGGTAGGCGGCGATCACCGCCTCGCCGTCGTCGATGACGCCGCGGGCGGTCAGCACGCCCTCGATCAGCGCCTCGAACAGCTTTGTCGCGGCGTCGCCCGGGACGGTGAACTCCCGGGTGCCCTCGATGGGGTACTCCAGGGTGATCGCGGTCTTGCGTCTGCCCTCGGAGAACCGCAGGCGTTCGGCGTCGTGGGAGTACTCCTCGATCGACTCGTCGCGAAGCAGCCCTTCGCCCCGGTAGACGAGGGTCCGCGTCGGCGTGACGAACAGTTCGTCTTCCCCGCCGAGGCCGATGCGGGTCTCGACCCCTTCCCCCTCCAGGGCCTCCTGTACGATCCCGGGCACGCTCATGCCGTGGTGTTTGCCAGGCCACGGTATAAAACCGCCGGGGCCGCTCGACCGACGGTGGGTCGGCGAGTGGCGGTCGTCGTCGAGCGGTGCCCGCCGCGGGAGACGCGTCCGACGTGACGCGGTTCCCACCACGCTGGAGCGTGGACCATACGTTAAATACCCCCGCCGGCAAACTACGAACGGACGATGAATATCTCAGATATCGCTTCTCCGGAGTACATCGACGTCGATGTCGGCACCCGGCTCGGGAAGGTTCGCTCGCTGTTCGAGAGCGAGAACCCCAAGGGCATCATCGTGACACGAGACGGCGAGTACGCGGGGGTGCTCTCCGAGCGCGAACTGCTGCAGTCCCACGTCGAGGACGACGCGAAGGTCGGGGCGCTGATCAAGCCCAGTCGGAACGATCCGGCGCCGAAGGTCGACCGCCACGAGGACCTCCGCGAGACCGCCCGGATGCTCGTCGAGGGTAACACGAAGGTCGCGCCCGTCTTCGAGAACGGCGAGCTGTACGGTGTCGTCGGCCAGAACGACATCCTCCGGGCGGTCGTCGACAACCTCTCGCATCTGACCGTCGGCGACGTCTACACGGAGTCGGTCGTCACCGTCGGCGAGGACGACGGCGTCGGCGTGGCGATCAACCGCCTGCGAGAGCACGGCATCTCTCGGCTCCCGGTGCTCGACGAGGACGGTGACCTCGTCGGGGTCGTCACGACCCACGACATCGCCGATGTCGTGATCCGGGACATGGACAAGGCCACCCGCGGCGAACGGGCTGGCGACCGCGACCGCATCCTCGACATGCCGGTCACCGACGTGATGAACAGCCCCGTCGAGACGACCACGGTCGACACAGCGCTGGACGAGGCCGTCGAGCGGATGCTCGAGATGGACTTCGGTGGCCTCCTGATCACGCCAGCGGACGACGACAGCACCGTCGTGGGCGTCGTGACCAAGACCGACGTGCTCCGGGCGCTGACGTTCACCGAAGAGGAACGGATGGACGTCCAGATCACGAACGTCAAACTGCTGGAGACGCTGTCCCGGGAGTCGGTCCGCGAGGACATCGCCGCGGTCGCAGAGAAGTACCGCAAGATGCAGGTCCAGCACGCTCACGTCCGCTTCCACGAGCACAAGGAGAAGCTGCGCGGGACGCCGCTGATCCAGTGTCAGATTCGCCTGCGGACGAACAAGGGCCAGATGGGCGGCTCCGGCGAAGGGTACGGCGCCGAGAACGCGTTCCACGTCGCCCTGGACAAACTGGAACGGAACGTCCTCGAACGGAAGGGGACCATCGCCGACGAGCAGTACCGCGGCCAGCTGCTCCGCAAACTCGACGAACTGTAGCGCGAACAGGTCGGTGGCATTTTTCTGCCGCCGGTCTCTCTGTCGAGGTATGTACGACGACGTACTCGTGGGCGTCGACGGCAGCGAGCCGGCGGCGACCGCGTACGAGCGCGCGCTGGCGCTGGCGGTCGACCACGGCGCCCGCCTGCACACCCTCTACGTAGCGGACACGAACCGCGACAGCGTCACCACCGTCTCGGGCGAGGTCGTCGACACTCTCGAGACCGAGGGCGAGCGCGTCCTCGCGGAGTTCGAGGAGCGAGCGGCGGAGACGTCCGTCGAGCAGGTCACGGAGGTCCTGCAGGGCGACCCCGCCACGACCATCGAGGAGTACGCCAGCCAGGAGTCCATCGACCTGATCGTCCTCGGCAAGAGCGGCAAGCGAAGCGTCGAGCGCGTGCTGCTGGGCAGCGTCACCGAACGCGTGGTCCGGTCGACGCCGGTCCCCACGCTGACGGTGCAGGGCGACGACGACCACGGCCGGTACCCCTTCGAGGTCGTGCTGGCGGCGACCGACGGTAGCGCCGCCGCCGACGCCGGGGTCGACCACGCCGCGCGTCTGGCGGCGGCTCACGGGGCGACGCTCCACGTGCTGTCTGTCGCCGAACCGTCCGGCCTCGACCTCGGCGAAGCGGACGTCTCCGACGATCTGCTCGCGGAGTGCGAGTCGGTCGTCGCCGACGGCGCCGCCGTCGCTGCGGACCGCGGCGTCGAGACGACCGTCGAGGCCGTCGAGACCGGCACACCCCACCGCGCCGTCCGCGAGTACGCCCGCGAGCACGACGCGGACCTCGTCGTCATCGGCGCTCACGGCCAGCGGGGGTTCGAGGACCGACTGCTCGGTGGGACGACCGAGAAGCTGCTCCGGACCGTCTCCTTGCCCGTGCTGACGACCCGCGGTGAGGACTAGGGCTCGCCGGCGGCGTCGCCGCTCAGCCCGGTCTCGGTGATGCGGAACGTCGCCGTCTCGCCGGCGGGCTTGGCGCGGTGTTTCTCCAGGGTCGCCCGCCGGTTGCCGCCGCGGAACCGCTCGACGGCCAGGATGGTGCCGGTCCAGTGTTCGAGGGTGTTCCCCCCAAGCGGTCGGGTGCGGTCGCTGTCGGGGTCGGTGAACACCTGATTGGTCAGGACGACCGCGAGGTCGTGGCGGCGAGCCAGCCCCAGCAGGTGAGTCACCTGGTCGGCGACCCGCCGGAGGGTGTCGCCGGCCTCGCCCTCCTGGTTGCGCTCGATGCGGTAGAAGCCGGTCGCGGAGTCGAGCACGATCAGGTCCGCCCGTTCGGCGAACTCCGCGGCGTCTCGCACCGCCTCGGCCTGCTCTGCGAAGTCGACCGCCGACTCGATCACGACGTTGCGCGCGACCGCGTCGACGTCGCCGTCGGCCCGCGCGGCGGCGAGTTGCTCGAAGCGGTCCGGCGACAGCCCCTCCGTGTCGACGTACACCGCCAGCCCGTCGGCGACGGCGACGCTGACCGCGGCCGACAGCGCGAGGTTCGTCTTGCCCGCCGCGGGTGGCCCGTACACCTGCGTGACGGCGCCGCGCTCGAAGCCGCCGCCCAGCAGGTCGTCGACCGGGCCACAGCCCGTCGGGATGGGGTCGCCGTGGTTCACACCGGCGGTTGCCGCGCCCGTCGGTAAAAGGTCGCGGTCCGCGCCGACGATACTGTTCAGATAAGAATTCTACCTGAGACAGCGACGGCGGAACAGCTTCGGAAGCCCCCTCGGGCTCGTCGCCGCTGATTCGCTGTGCTCCTCACTCACTCCGTTCGTTGCGGTGCTTACTTGGTCAGCGGCGACGACCCCTCACCGGGAGACCGCCGGTCTCCCGAGCAATCGGGCGCTGCGCGCCCGATGACGGCCCCTTCCAGTCCCACCCGGCGGTGGACGGTGCAGGCAACCACCGCCTCTCTGAACACCCTCCCGGCCCGCCGGGGATCAACCCTTATCCGCGCTGACCGTCTACGGTCGGTCGAATGGACTCCGCTGCGCTGCTCGATCTCCTCGGCAACGACAACCGGCGGCGCATCTTGCGGCTGCTGGCTCGCAAACCCTGTTACGTGACCGAGATCAGCGAGTACCTCGGCGTGAGTCCGAAGGCGGTCATCGAACACTTGGAGAAACTGGAGGACGCCGGCCTCGTCGAGAGCCGAGTCGACGACCGCCGGCGCAAGTACTTCCACATCGCCCGGAACGTCCGCCTGGAGGTGAACGTCTCGCCGTACGCCTTCGGCACCAAGAGCGCCTACGCCGCCTCGAAGGGGTTCGACGTCACGCGGTGGCGCCACCTCTCAATCGAGGTCGACGACGACGAGGACCCGGAGGCCGAGGACGGTCCGGCGAGGGCGGACCCCGGCCCGCCCGGCGCTGACGGCGAGGGGACCCGCGGCGACGCCGGGGTGGCCGAGGCTGAGGACGCCGACTGCGGCGACCTCGTGACCGACGCCGAGGGGGCCACCGACGCCGAGGACGTCTCGACGCTTGCGGGTCAACTCCGAGAGTTCGAAGAGTTGCAGAACGAACTGTCGATGGCCCAGCGGTGGGTTCAGGGCCGGATCACGGACCTGCTCGACCGCATCACCGACGCCGTCGACGAGGCCCCCGGCGTCGACGGGCGCCTGTACGCCGACGTCCTGCGGTCGCTGGCCGGCGGCGAGCGGTCGACCGTCGAACTCGCCCGGGCGGCGGAGGCGCCGCCGGAGATCGTCGAGACGGCGCTATCCTCGATGGCCGACGCCGGCGTCGTCGAGCGGACCGACGACGGGTGGCGGCTCTCTGGGTGACCCCGATCAGTACGCCGGCCCGTCGTCGTCGGCGCCGATGTCCTTCGTGAGCCCCTTCCGGAGGTCGCGGCCGAAGTACAGGCCCAGGAGGCTGGCGATCAGCCCCACGCCGAGGCCGACGCCGGCCAGACGCGTCGTGCCGCCGCTGGCGATCGCGATCGAGAAGCTCCAGGCGAGCGCCAGGAACCCGCCCAGCGCGCCGCCGGCGGTGGCGGTCTCGAGGTAGCGGCGCTCGCTGGAGACGGCCCCCAGGAGGAACGCGGCGCCGAACACGCCCAGCGCCACCGCGAGGATGCCGCCGACGAGCGGGACGAAGCCGGCGGCGATCGCGCCGAGCAACAGCACGACGGCGCGCACGAGGAAACTGCGCGGCGAGAACACCGACTCCAGGGGGGGCACCCGCGAGGCGATGATCCCCTCCGAGGACTCGCTCTCGGGGGTGCTCGGCGTCGACTCCTCGCCGACCTCGCCGAAGTCCTCCTCGAGCGTGTCCGCGAAGGAGTCGCGCTCGACGGTCTGCTGGTCGGTTCGGTCCGGCATACCAACGCCTTGTCGCTGGCGTGTCATGGACCTTTTCATCGGCCTCGCGGCGCACAACGAGGGCTTCAAGTCCCGGCGCGCGGTAGTCGCGGGCATGAACTCGGGCGACCGCGTCCGCGTCGAGCGGGCCGACGGCGAGTACGAGGGCGTGTTGCTCCCCTCCAGCACGGACGACCATCTGGTGGTGAAACTCGACGGCGGCTACAACGTCGGGATCGACCGCGACGCCGCCGACGTGGAGGTCCTGGCGGCCGACGCCTACGGGATCGGCGAGAGCGACGAGGAGGGCGGCGCCTCGACGGTGGAGTTCGACCCCGACCTGCCGACGATCGCGCTCATCTCGACGGGCGGCACCATCGCCTCGACGGTCGACTACCGCACCGGCGCCGTCACCGCGCAGTTCGACGCCGAGGACGTCCTCCGGGCGGTGCCGGACCTGGCCGGGCGGGCGAACTACCGCGGTCGCGTCGTCGCGAACATCCTCTCGGAGAACATGGAGCCGGCGGTCTGGCACGACCTCGCGGAGGCCGTCCACGAGGAGATCGAGGCCGGCGCCGACGGCGTCGTCGTGATGCACGGCACCGACACGATGCAGTACAGCGCCGCTGCGCTGTCGTTCGTGGTCGACACGCCGGTCCCGGTCGTGTTCACCGGTAGCCAGCGCTCGGCCGACCGCCCCTCCTCGGACAACGTGATGAACGCCGTCTGCGCCGTCGAGGCCGCCAAGAGCGATTGCGCGGAGGTCCTGATCTGCATGCACGGCTCCGAAAGTGACGACGTCTGCGCCTTGCACCGGGGCACCCGTGCCCGCAAGAGCCACACCTCCCGACGGGACGCCTTCGAGACGGTCGGCCGGTCGCCGCTGGGGAGCGTCGACTACGATGCCGAGACCGTCTCGTTCCGCCGCGAGCACGCCGACCGCGGCGACGCCGACCTCGCCATCGCGCCCGACCTGGAGACCGACGTGGAACTGCTGAAGTTCACCCCCGGGATGGACCCCGAGCGACTGGCCGCCCACGAGGGACGCGCGGGGCTGGTCATCGAGGGCACCGGCCTCGGTCACGTCCACACCGACCTGATCCCGACGGTCGCCGAGCTGGTCGACGGCGGCACGACCGTCGTCATGACCAGCCAGTGCGTCGACGGGCGGGTCTGCGACCGCGTGTACGACACCGGCCGCGACCTCCTCGATGCGGGCGTCGTCGAAGCGGAGGACACGCTGCCCGAGACCGCGCTGGTGAAGCTGATGTGGGCCCTGGAGAACGCCGAGGACCCGGCGGCGGCGATGGGCGAGTCGCTGGCCGGCGAACTGACCGCCGCCTCGCGGCCCTGGACCTGAGATGGCCCCCGAAACAGCCCCGCAGCGGGACCGGGACCCCGCGGCGTACGCCGATGTCGACGTCGAGATTCGCCCGGCGACCCACGACGACTACGAGGCCGTCGCGGCGTTCACCGAGGACACCTGGTCGGACCGCGGCGGGAGCGACTACATCCAGAGCGTGTACCACGACTGGATCGACAAGGACGACGCCGCGACGCTGCTGGCCGACGCCGGCGACCGCGTCGCCGGGATCGCGCAGATCGTCGCGCTCAGCGGTGACGAGGCCTGGGCCCAGGGGATGCGCGTCAATCCCGTCGATCGCGGCGCGGGCGTCAGCGTCGCGATCAACACCGCGCTGTTCGACTGGGCCCGCGAGCGCGGCGCCACCGTCGCCCGGAACATGGTGTTCTCCTGGAACGTCGCGGGGATGGGCGCCTCCTACGCCGCCGGGTTCCGACCCTGCACCGAGTTCCGCTGGCTCCACCCCGACCCGGACGCCGACGCGGCGGGCGCCGCCGGCCACGAGACGGTCGCCGACCCAGAGATCGCTTGGCGCGACTGGGCGGACTCCGACGCCCGCGAGGAGTTGCGGGGACTGGCGCTCGACCTCGGGGAGTCCTGGGCGATGCGGGAACTCACCCCGGACCTGCTGGCCGAGGCCGCGGCGGGCGCCGACGACGCCGACGGGACGAGCGTTCTCGCGGTTCGCCGCGACGAGGGCGCCGTCGGCTGTGCCTTCCGAACCCGGACCTTCGAGCGCGAGGGTGAGGACGGCGCGACCGAACTGCACGCCGAGTACGGCGTCGGCGCCTGGGACGACCTCGACGCCGCCAGGGAGTTGCTCGCCGCGATCGCCCGGGACGCCGCCGCGGTCGGCGCCGACCGCACCCGCGTGCTGATCCCGGAGGACCCCCGCCACGTCATGGAGGCCTCGCACCTCCGGGCCGAGGTCGGCGAGGAACCGGACTTCGTCAACGCGGCCGATCTCACCGGCTCGTACCCGGACTACTGACCGACCGTCCGGGCGGTCGCGTCGTCAGCCGCCGCTGACCGGCGGGAACAGGGCCAGTTCGTCGTCGGGCGACAGCGACCGCTCCAGCGCGTCGCCGCGCAGTTCCTCGCCGTCGACCAGCAGGTTCACGTCGGCGGCGACGCCGTCGCCGTCCCGGACGCGGTCGCGCAGCTCCGGGTTCGCCGCGAGCAGGGCCGACAGCGCGTCGTCGACGGTCGCGTCGTCGTCGACGGTCACCGGCACCTCCTTGCCGCCCGCCGTCTCCGCGAGGTCGGCGAACAGCTTCCACTCCTGTTGCATGGGGCGGTCTCCGGGCGGGTGGCGCAAAAGGCTCTCGCTCCGACCCCTTTTGTGCGATGGGGCGGCGAACCAGGGCGTGCCCAGTCGAACGGCGCGCGGGTGGCCCAGGCGGGAGCGCGACACACCCCCGCGCCGCGGCGGTCGTGTCGCCTGCTCGCCACCGCTCAGCCGGCGGTTTCGCCACCGTCGGCGGTGACGTTGGCCGCCTCCTCTACTCGGGCTCTGGCGCTGGCCTCGAACGACCGCAACGTCGCTGGCGTCGCGATGGCGAACACCGTCTCGCCGGCCTGCAGCACGCGCTCCCGGTGCGGGATCGGTTCCAGCCCTCCCGGGCCCTGGATCGCCGCGACGGTCACCGACAGCGCGCCGACCGGCGTCCCGACGAGGTCGCTGTCGGCGCCGAGTTCGGCGGCGGTCATCGTCTCCTCGGCGGCCCGCAGCAGGCTGGCGAACTCCTGGTCGGCGCGACGCTCGGCGGGGAGGGTGACGAGTCGGTAGCGCTCGTCGGGGGAGAGCCGCTCGGCCTCGCTCTCGTCGACGACCAGCGTCACCACGTCTTCGACGGCGGCCCGCAGCTCCGCGGTCAGCAGCCGCTCGGGGTCGTCCGCGTCGGACCAGACCTGGACCAGGTCGCCGGGACTGGCGCTGAACGGGGGGTCCGCGCGGACGACGACCGCGACGGACCCGGGCGGCAGCGTCTGGCCAAGTCCCACCGCGCGGCTGCCGACCGCGAGGTACTCGACAGTGCCGCTGTCGGCCAGTTGCAGGTCCACCGCGCCGACGCCGTAGTCGTCCCGGAGCCGCGTCGCCAGGCGGTCGTGCAACTGTGCGAGCGTCAGGTTCCGCGGGAACACCAGCGACGTCCCCTCGATGGCGGCCTTCGTCTCGGGGTCGACGGGGTCGTAGCCGTCGACGTCCGCCAGGTGCTCGGGCAGCGTGACGGTGACCGGCCGCTTGCCGCTCGTAACCAGTCGCGTCACGTCGTCGAGGTCGCCGCCGGCGAACGTGAACGTCCGCGTGGCCAGGCGGTCGCCGAACCGTCTGGCGACGTCGGCGCTGATCCCGGCGGTGACGAACGCGACGATGGTGTAGGCGGCCGTCTCCGGGTCCAGCAGTCCGGACCTGCCGCCGATGGCCTGCGACAGCGCGACGCTGGTATTGAGCAGGGTCGCGACGACGGTCAGCCCCAGCAGGATCGCGATCCCCTCGGGCAGTCGGTCGTGAGCGTACCACCGGAACACGACGGCGGCGCTCCCCCCGACGACGGCGGCCCCCACCGCGAGGCCGAACAGTTCGAGCAGCAGGCCGAGCATCGACCCGTCGGCCAGCTGGAGGATCACCCGACCACCTCCTCGAACGCGTTCAGCGCGTCGCGGGTCCCGACGACGAACAGTTCGTCGCCCGCGTCGATGCGGGCGTCGCCGCGGGGGGAGAACTCCCACCGGCGAGTCCCGTCACCGGTGGGCCGACGGCGCCGCCGTCCCCAGCGCCGTCCGCCGCTCTCGTCGTCGTCCGCGTGCTTGATCGCGAGGATGGCGACGCCGTGGGTCTCGCGGACCGAGGCGGCGCCGAGCGTGGTGCCGGCCAGCGGTCCGTCGCCGACCTGCACCCGTCGAATCCGCTTGCCGGCCCGCCGCAGCAGCGACAGCAGCTCGTACTCGCGGCGGGTCCCCCGCGAGCAGACGACGATCCGCCCGCGGTCGGCCCGCAGCAACAGGTCGCTGTCCGCGCGGGGGACGGCGACGGTCACCCGTCCTTCGCCGCCGTCGGTGGTCGGTGCCCCCGTCGTCGCGGGGGCCGTCGGCGCCGCCGTCCCACCGTCGGCGACGGGGTCGCCCGATTCGACGGCCGGCGACGCCCGCTTGGGGTCGGACCGCGCGGAGATCAGCGTCCCCTCGACGCTCCCCTCGTCGGTGAGCACCCGGACTCGGTCCCCCCGAGCGAGTCCGGTCGGGACCAGCGCCGACACCGACACCGCCCGGTGACCGTACGGGATGCGTCGCGAGAGACTGCTGGTCGGCGGCGCCGCGGCGATCCTGGCGGTGCCGCGCGCGTCGATCTCGACGGTGACGTCGGCCAGATCGTACTCGGTGCGCAGTCGGTCGGCGAGCCTGGTCTCCAGCTCCGACAGCGGCAGGTCTGCCGGGAGCCGCCAGCTGCCACTCTGGAGGGTCTCACGGAGGTCGGCGGGCAGCGGCGGGTACCCCTCCAGGTCCGTGATCGGCCCCGACGGCTCGACGGTGACCTCGCCGATGCCGCCGACGAAGTCGACCGCGTCCGCCGAGAGGGTCCGACGCTGGAGTTTCCGCAGCGAGAACCGCCGCGGGAGCGTGGCACCGAGCTTGTCGCCCTGGCTGTGGCCGTACAGCGACAGCATCATCACGACGATCAGGGCGGCGGTCAGCCGCGGCGACCGGCTGACGGTCGGGTCGATCAGCCCCAGCAGCCCACCGCTGATGCCCGCGAACGCGACCGCCAGCACGACCACCCCCAGCCCGGGCAGCGTCACGCCGGTGAAGTACTTGAAGAGGAAGCCGAGACTCCCCGACAGCAGCGCCGGGATGATCCCGGTCAGCAACCCGAGGTACACGCCGAGGAGAATCTCGACCGGTAACGCAGCCATGGGGTGGTGCTGTGCGTCCACGGGCAAAAGGTTGCCCGACGCGCGCGACGGGGTCTGCGGGTCGTCGCGAGACGCTCACCTCACGGCCCGGGCGTCTCGCGGCCCGCCAGCGCGCCCAGGTCGCCCACGTCGCGGCCGGCGAGCAACGCGTTCAGTGTCGCCGCCGCGGGCGACTCCCGCACGTCGGCGTCGTCGTAGCCGGCCTCGTCGAACGCCGCGGTCGCGTAGCGCTTGTCCGCGAGGTTGAACTTCTGGTGGTACGGCTCGGCGACGGTGAACGACGCCAGTGGCTCGACCCGGGTCGCCACCTCGGGGACCGACAGCCCCGCCAGCCGCTGTTCGATGGCCGCTCGCTCGTCGTCGTCCCCGTGGAAGAGAATCGAGTGGTACTGGCGCTTGCCGGCCTGGCGCGTGGGGTCGTGGTTCGCCACGGCGACGTCCAGCAGGTCGGCGAACGACGTCTCTTCGGGGTCGTAGTCAACCTGGACGGCCTCGCTGTGGTCGCCGATGTCGCGGTAGGTCGGCGCCGGCTCGGTCCCGCCGGCGTAGCCGACGCGGGTGCGGACGACCCCCGGCAGCGCGCCGAAGGTGGCGTCCGGGCCCCAGAAACAGCCCAGCGCGAACGTCGCGGTCGCCGTCTCGTCGGGGTCGGGCGCCCGCTCGTCGTACGCGCGAACGTCCGCCGCGGTCCACCTGGTCATGGGCGTCGTAGGGCGTCGAGCGGCTTGTACCCACGGCTCGGTGTGGAGCGGCGCCACGGCGGCGCCAGCCGACGCGAGGAAAAGACCTATCGGCGCCGCCCGGCCACAGAGACACATGGACGCCATCGACTTCGGCGACGACGGTCTGGTCCCCGCCGTCGCCCAGGACGCCGACAGCGGCGAGGTCCTGATGCTGGCGTACGCCGACCGCGAGGCCGTCGAGCGCACCGTCGAGACCGACCTGGCGCACTACTACTCCCGGAGCCGCGACGAACTGTGGCAGAAGGGGGCCACCAGCGGCAACGTCCAGCGCGTCGCGGAGGTGCGCGTCGACTGCGACGGCGACGCCCTGCTGTACCGCATCGAGCAGGAGGGCGGCGCCTGTCACACGGGCTATCGGTCGTGTTTCCACCGCCGGCTGACCGACGGCGGCGTCGAGGAAGACGGCGAGCGAGTGTTCGATCCGGAGGCGGTCTACGAGTGACCGCCGACGTCGTCGAGCGCCTGGAGACGGCCGCCGCGGAGCTGGAATCGGCCCGGAGCGCCGTCGCGGAGCGCGGCGAGGACGAGCTCCGGCGGGTGCAGGACGCGTACGACGACGCGGCGGGCCTGCTGGAGGAGTACCGCGGGAAGGCAACCGGCTCGGGCGGCGAGGAGTTCCAGGCGTTCATGCGATTCAAGAAGCGATTCACCGAACTCGTCGAGGGGCTGGACGACGACCTGCCTCACCGCGGCGCCTTCGAGGAGGCGAGCGACGTGATCGACCGGCGGCGCCTCTCGGAGTCACACTTCGACCGGGCCCGAGAGGCGCTTGGCCCCGCCGCGCGTGCCGTCGAGGTGTTGCAGCGTCGCGCCGACGCCCGCGAGGAGTACCGGGAGGCCCGCCGGGCGGCCCGGGGGCGACTGTCGGAACTGGACGACGAGATTGCCGACGCCGAGCGCCTCCAGGAGCTGGGGGAGGTCGATCTGGGCGCCTCCGTCGAGTGGCTACGCGACCCCATCGAGGCGTACGACGAGGCGGTCACCGAGGCATTCCGGGAGTTTCGCACCGACGCCAGCGCTCGCGACCTGCTGGCGCTCGCGGAGACCGCCGCCGACTACCCGCTGGGCGACGTCGACCCGCCGCCGGCGGACCTGCTGGCGTACGTCCGGCGGGCCGAGGCCGGCGCGGAGACGGTCCCGACGCTGCTGGAGTACGCCGACTACTCCCGGTCGAAGCTCTCCCACTACGTCGAGGAGCCGGCGGCGCTGAAGCGACAGGTCGCCACCGAGCGCACGTACCTGGAGCGGCTGGACGGGGCGGCGTTGACGGTCGGGTGGCCGCCGCCCTCGGCTGAGACGCTGCGGTACCGCTGTGGCGAACTCGTCTCGCTGGTCACCCGCTTCGCCGACGGGTCGGTCGTCGACCGGCTGCGGACCGTCGAGGACCGCACCCGCGACGAGGAGCGCTACGAGCGGCTGCGGACGGTCGCGCAGGCTCGCCAGGAACTGACCGACGAGCAACGGCGCCGTCTGCAGTCCGGCGCCGTCGCCGAGCGGCTCGACGCGTTGCGCGAGGAGCGAGCGGCCATCGAGGCCGCGCTGGACGACCACGAGTCGCTGTAGAGCGTCGCCGCTATCTCGCCGCGTCCATCGTCTCCTGCAGGTCGTCGACCAGCGACTGCGCTCGCTCGCGGCTGCGGGCCTCGGCGTACACCCGGATCAGTGGTTCCGTCCCGGACGGGCGGGCCAGCGCCCAGGCGTCGCCGTGGTCGAAGCGGTGGCCGTCGATGTCGGTCACGTCGGCGTCGGTCTCGGCGGCGCGGTCGGCGATCGCGGCCAGCATCGCCGCCCGCTCGTCGTCGCCGTCGTAGTCGACGTTCGCCCGGACGTTGTGGTAGTCGTCGTACGGCGCGACGACGTCGCTGGCCGGGCGCTGGGCGAGCAGTTCGAGGAAGCGGGCGGCGGTGTAGGCGCCGTCCCTGGCCAGTCGGTACTCTGGGAACAGCACGCCGCCGTTGCCCTCGCCGGCGACGGGGACCCGCTCACCGGCGGCCAGCAACTCCTCGATGCGCGTGATGATGTTCGTCGAGCCGATGGGGGTGAGTTCGAGGTCGGCGCCGCGGTCGTCGACGACGTCGACGAGTCGCTGGGAGACGTTCACCGCGGAGACGGTCACGTCGCCGGGCTCGAGTTCCGCGGCGGCCAGCGCCGCCAACGTCGCGTCGCCCTCGACGTACTCGCCGCGCTCGTCGTAGAAGATGGCGCGGTCGGCGTCGCCGTCGTGGGCGATCCCGATGTCGGCGTCGCCCGCGCGGACCAGCCGCCCGAGGTCGTCGAGGTGCTCGGGGACCGGTTCGGGGTTCCGGCCGGGGAACCGGCCGTCCGGCTGGGCGTTGACGGTGACGACCCGACAGCCCAGCCGGCGGAAGAACTCGGGGCTCGTGAGCGCGCCGGCGCCGTGGCCGGGGTCCAGCGCCACCGTGAGGTCGGCGGCGGCGATGCGCTCGCGGTCGACGGCCGACAGCACCGCTTCGACGTAGTCCTCGCGGACGCCGTCGACGCGTGCGGCGTCGCCGACGGCGTCCCAGTCGGCGGTCGCGAACGTCTCGTCGGTGAGCGTCGCCTCGACGGCCTCCAGGTCCGCGACGGCCAGTTCGACGCCGTCGCTCCCGACCAGTTTGAGGCCGTTGAACTGCGGCGGGTTGTGCGAGGCGGTGACGACGATGGCGGGGACGCCCTCCCGCTCGGCGTACGCCTGCGCGCCGGGCGTCGGGACGATCCCGAGGCGGTCGATGTCGGCGCCGACGCTGGCGAGGCCGCTGGCGGCGGCGTCGGCGAGCATCTCGCCGGTGGTCCGCGTGTCTCGCGCCAGCGCGACCCGGTCGGCGTCCCACACGGTGCCGGCCGCCCGCGCCACCCGGAGCACGAACGTCGGCGTCACCTCCCTGTTCGCGACCCCGCGCGTGCCGCTGGACCCGAACACCTTCATCTCGTGTGCGGATGCGGACAGCACGCTCAAAGGGGTTGCGAACCCGTCGGCGTCGGCTACGGCAGCTCGTACCGCGAGACGCCGCCGCCGCACTCGGGGCAGGCGTCGGTGCTCGCGTCGAGATTCCGGCCGCACTCGCGACACTCCCGGTGGACGCGGCTGTCGTCGCCCAGGCCCGGCACCAGACTCGCGATGGACACGTCTTGGTTCCCCCCTCTCGTTCGGCGGCGTGACCACCCCCGTTCCCCCAGTCCTCTCCCGGACCGACGGTGGCGGTCCGCGCCGAACGAGAGAGCTGTTCTCCCGTATCGAAAATTAACGTTCGCCCGTGCTGCTCAGGGTCCTGGAGCCGTCGAGGAGTTGGGCGGTAGGACAACGCGGATACGCGAGGGGGCCCAACCGCGGGGCATGGAGCAACCCGAACCCGCGGACGACTGGCCGGATCGACCGCTCTCCGAGGCAGAGGCTCGCGACCACCTCGAAGGCGATGTCGTCGCCGTCTGGGTGATGCACCACGACGACGGCGTGCGCTCGGTCGCGGTGCCGCCGGGCGCGCCCGACGACGCCGTGATCGACGTCGTGCTGGAGACGGAGACGGCCTTCGAGATGTACTCCTACACCGGCGGGCGGTGGATGGACTACGGCGCCCAGCGCACGGACGACGAGGACGCGCCGTCGATGGCCGGGACGCTGGAGAGCTACGAGGTGCTCGCCGGCGAGTCGGCGACGCTGTAGCCACACGGACCCGTCAGTATTTGTCGGTGCGCGTCGTCGTCCGTACGATGAGCGATGGAGCTGACGACGCCGACACGAGGGCCGACGCCGAGGCTTTCTCGCTGCTCGGCGACCCGACGCGACTGGAGATCGTCACCGCCCTCCACGCCGCCGCGGACACACCCGTCGAGTTCTCCGAGCTGTACGACCGCGTCGATGTCGACGACACGGGGCGGTTCAACTACCACCGCGACGAGCTCGTCCCTCACTTCGTCCGACAGACCGACGCGGGGTACGAACTCACCGCCGCCGGCGAGCGGGTCGCTCGCGCCGTCGCGGCGGGCACCTACACCGAGCACCCGACCGTCGAGCCCCGACCGGTCGCCGGCGACTGCCGCGAGTGCGGCGCGGCCGCGCTGGTCGCCGGCTACCGCGACGAGCGGTTCCGAATCGAGTGTCGGGACTGCGAGACCCTGCTGCTGGGCGTGCAGGTCCCGCCCAGCGTCGTCCGCGGGCGCGATCCCGCGGACCTCCCGACGGCGGTCGACCGCTGGGCGCGCGCGCAGGTCGACCAGGCCTGTCGGGGGCTGTGCCCCGACTGCGGCGGTCCCGTCGAACCCTCCGTCGCCGAGGACCTCCACGAGAGCATCGCGTTCGACGTCGCCGCGGCGTTCGACTGCCCGGTCTGTGGCAGACGGACGATGACCTCCTTCGGCGGCGTCGCCGCCCGCGACGAACGGGTGCGTGCGTTCCACCGCGAGCGCGACGCCGCCCTGACCGACCGCCCGTACTGGGAGATTCCGCAGTTCGTCGGCGGCGAGGGCGTCGACGCAGTCTCGCGTGGGCCGTGGCGCGTGACGGTGACGTTCCGCGCCGCCGGGGACCGCTGTCGCGCCACCGTCGACGGCTCGCTGACCGTGACCGACGTGACCGTCGACGCCGACGACTGACCGCCTCGGTGTCCGCTCGCCGCCGATCGCGCAAGTTCCTGTCAGACGGATTTGAGAACGCCCGTTCTGAAAAACCCAGTACAAAAATCATATTCTGAGAGAACCCAAGTACGTGGCGTCCCTAATTTCTATCAATGAGCGAATACAGGCGAACGGTGTGGCGCTACTACGCGTACCACGCCACGACCTCCTACGGGTTCTGGGTGCCGGTCGGCATCCTCTACCTCTCCGTCGCCCGGGGGTACGGGTTCGGGGTGATCGGTCTCGCCCAGTCCGCGTTCCTGCTGGCGTCGGTCGTCGCCGACGTGCCGGCGGGGTACCTCGCCGACCGCGCGGGCCGGCGGGTCACACTCGCCGTCGGGAACGGCCTCACGGCGGTGGTGATGGCGCTGTACGTCGTCGTCGGCTCCGGACGGGCGTACGTCGCGCTGTTCGCGCTGTGGGGCGTCGCGTGGGCCTGTCACTCCGCCATCGGCGACGCGTGGCTGTACGAGTTGCTCGACGAGCGCTTCGAAGAGTCGCAGTTCGCCCGGGTGAAGGGGCGTGCGGAGACGGTGGAACTCGTCGTCTCGGCGGGCGCGGCGGTGCTCGCGGGGCTGCTGTACGCCGTCGACCCCGCGCTCCCGTTCGTCGCCAACGCGGTGCTGGCGGCCGGCGGCCTGCCGTTGCTGGTCTCCCTGCCGGCGGCCGATCGCCCCGCCGACGCCGTCGTCTCGGTGCGAGCGACGCTGTCGGTCCTGCGCACGCAGGCCGGCCGCCCGGAGGTGCGCTGGCTGGTCGTCTACGCCGCGCTGTTCAACGCGCTGTTCTCGCTGACGCGGTGGCTCGAACAGCCTTCGCTTTCCGCCGTGGGCGTCCCCGTCGCGGGGCTGGGCCTGCTGTACGCCGGCTTCAAGCTCGTCTCGGCGGGGGCGATGACGACCACCGGCTGGATCGACGACCGCCTCGGCCCGCGCCGGTTCTTCGGCCTGCTCATCCCGGTCTGCGGGCTGGCGTACCTCTCGATCGCCGCGCTCCCGCTGGCGGTCCTGCCGGTGATCGTCCTCCGGCGGGTCGTCGACAGGGTGTCGGGACCGATCCGCAACCAGTACCTCAACGACCGAATCGACGGCGTCGGTCGAGCGACGATCTTGTCCGGCGCGTCGATGACGCTGAGCCTCGCGAGCGGCCTCTCGAACGCCGTCGTCGGGCAGGTCGTCGAGGCGACGGGGCCGCTCGCCTTCCTCCCGTGGGCCGGCGGCGGCGTCGCCGTCGCCGCGGGGCTGCTGTGGCTGCTGACCGACCCCGTCAGGGAGTCGCCGCCGGCGAGCGACGGTGCCGACGGGCGCGCGACGCCGAGCGACTGAGTCGGGTGGCGGACGCCGGTGACGACCCCCGCCGGTCGACGACGCAACGACTTTGCCCGCGGCCGCCGACGCCTCAGGCATGAGCGACATGGCCGAGGACCGGGTGTACGCGGATCGGTCGGGTGGGGACGCGCTGTTCGTCGCCAGCGAGGTCGGCGTGACCAGAGCCGCCGTCGCCAACGGCCGCGTCGGGCGGTTCTCGCTGGAGCACCGCTGTTCTCCGCGTGACCTCGCGGCCGGCGACGGCTGGCTGGCGGTCGCCACCGACGAGGACGTGCTCCTGCGCCGCGAGCGCGACGAGGCAGAGCCCGAGTACGTCGCAACTGGATTCGGCCCGGCGACCGCCGTCGGCGCCGACGGTGCGGACCTGCTGGCGGCGACCCCAGACGCCGAGATCGCGCGCCTGCTCGACGCCGAGGGGGAGTTCCTGGCCATCGCCGACGTCGACGCGCCGGTGCGGGCCATCGACGGCGATCTCGTGGCCGCCGGCGACGGCGTCTACCGCCTGAGCCCCGACGGGCTCGACCACGCTGGCCTCGACGACGCCCACGACGTGTCGACGGCGGCGACCCCGCTGGTCGCGACCGGCGAGGGGCTGTTCCGCCTGGGCAACGGCTGGCTCCGGGCGGCCGAGGGTGAGGCCACCGTCGTCGTGGCCGGGCGCGAGAGGGCGTGGGCGGTCGTCGACGGCGACCTGCGCGAGCGCGACGGCGACGCCTGGCCCGAGCGATCGGTTCCGCACCAGCCGGTCGCGCTGGCTCACGGCGAGCGGCTCTACGCCGTCAGCGACGACGGCGAGGTGTTCGCCGCGGACGCCGAGGCCCCCGAGGGTTGGCGACGGCGATCGCTGGGGGTGCCCGGCGTCGTCGCGGCGGTCGTCGGCGGCGAGGTGTAGCCGGGGCTGCGCGACAACGCAACGCCCTTTACCCGGGCCGGCCACCCCTCTCGCATGATCGTACCGGGCTCGACGTCACAGGCCCTGGCCGCCCGGCTGGCTCAGGAACTCGACGAGCCGCTGGCGCCGGTGTCCTACGAGCGGTTCCCCGACGGGGAGTTGCGCCACGGCATCGGCGATGTCTCGCCGGACCGGGCGGTGGTCGTCTGCTCGACGACGACGAGCGACGCCCACGTCGAACTGCTCCAGCTCCAGGACGCCGCCCGCGAGGCCGGCGCCGACGAGGTGGTCACCGTGATCCCTTACATGGGGTACGCCCGCCAGGACGAGGCGTTCGCGGCGGGCGACCCGGTCTCCGCGCGGGCCGTCGCGCGGGCGGTCAGCACCGGCGCCGACCGCGTGCTGACCGTCTGCCCGCACGAACGGGGGGTCTGCGAGCACTTCGACCCGCCGGCCGAGGTCGTGTCGGCGGCGGGCCTGCTCGCCGAGCCGCTGCCGGCGGAGCTGGCCGACCCGGTGTTCCTCGCGCCCGACGCCGGCGCGACCGACCTCGCGACCGCGGCGCGGGACGCCTACGGCCGCGGCGCGGTCGACCACTTCGAGAAGACCCGCCACTCGGGTACCGAGGTCGAGATCAGCCCCTCCGACGCCACCGTCGCGGGGCGAGACGTCGTCGCCGTCGACGACATCGTCGCGACGGGGTCGACGATGAGCGAGGCCGTCGCCGTCCTCGACGACCGCGGTGCCGCCCGCACGTTCGTCTCCTGTGTCCACCCCCTGCTGGTCGCCGACGCGGCGACGAAACTCCACCGCGCGGGCGTCGCCGGCATCTGGGGCACCGACACCGTCGAGCGGTCGGTCAGCGAGGTCAGCGCGGCGCCAGCCGTCGCCGAACGCCTGTGACGTTCGACGGCCCGGGGGGCAGGTTTCGGTCTGCCCGGACCGAGAGACCGCAACACTTTATTCTCCCGTCGGCGCCATAGGAGAGGCGAATGACGACAGACATCACGGGGGCCGCCGCAGCCGACGGAGGTGGTGGGTGAATGCACGGAGTCGTCCACCGCGAACTCAAGGAGTACGTCGACGAGCGGACCGACGCCGACTGGGAGGACCTCCGCGAGCGTGCCGGCATCGAGCCGAAGCTGTATCTGCCGGTTTCACACTACCCCGACGAGGAGTTCGAGGCCCTGATCGCGGAACTCGCCACGGCGTCCGGGGAGGACCGCCGGGCGATTCTGGAGTCGTTCGGCGCGTTCCTGGCGCCGACGCTGCTCGACACCTTCCGCTCGCACATCCGAGACGGCTGGGGGATGCTCGACCTGCTCGAACACCTCGAAGATATCTACGACCGCGTCGCCACCCAGAACGACGAGACGACGCCGCCGACGGTCCACTGCGACCGGGTGGTCTCGGACATGGCCGTGCTCACGTACCGCTCCGACCGGGAGCTGTGCTACCTCGGCGAGGGCATCCTCCACGGCATCGCCAGGGAGTACGACATCGACGTCACAGTCGAGCAGGAGCAGTGTCTCCACGAGGGCGACGAGCGCTGCGAGTTCACGATCGAACGCGGGTAGCCCGGCGCCCCGGCCGCCGTCGGTCGCGATTCACTCGCCCCGGCGTCCAACGCCGCCCAGCAGCGTCGCCAGCACGGCCAGCACCGCGACCGCCGGCCCGACCCCTGGGACCGACTCCGATCCCGGCCCGTCGTCGCGGGCGGCGGTCGTCGTTTTGGGGTCCCCGACGATCAGGCGCTCCGTCTGCTCGCCGACGGTCACGTCGAACCGGCCGGCGGTCGTCGCCGCGACGGTCACCGACACCGCTCGGCGCTCGCCGGCGTCGAGCCACACCGTCCGCTCCTCGACGACGCTCCCGCCGATGCGGAAGCGCAGGGTCCGCCGAGCGGGACGGTCGGTGGTGGCGGCGACCGTCGCCGTGGCGGTCGTCCGGCCGTCGACGTCGATCTCGGCGGGGTCGACCGAGAGGTCGGTGACCGTCGCCGTCGCCGGCTGGCGGCCGTCGACGACCAGTTCCCGACCACCCAGGCGGAGCTGCTGGCTCCCCGCGGTCACGTCGACGACGAACCGCAGTGTCGTCCGCTCGCCGGGGGCCAGCCGTCCACGCTGGCGGTCGACGACGGCACCGTCGGCGGTCAGCGCGAGGTCGTACTCGCCGGGGCTCCCGCCGGCGTTCGCCAGGGTCGCTTCGAGGAGGACCCGCTCGCCGACGACGGGCCGCTCGGCGAGTCGCGGCGGGTCCCCCGCGGCGATGGCGACGCTCCGATTGCGGTAGGGGCCGGACAGCGACGCGTTCAGGGCGGTCAGTTCGACGGCCGCCGGGGAGCCGTCGAAGGCCGCGGCGTGCTCGCTCGCCGTCCAGGTCTCCGGGACCGCCTCGGTCGTCGTGAGCCGCTCGGCGGCCGCGCGCAGGGCGTCGCCGCCGACGCTCTCGACGAACGCCGCCGTCGAGACGGGCTCGTCGGCGCGGTTCAACTCGGCGAAGACGCTCGCGAGGTCGCGCTCGCCGTCGGTGGCCAGCCGGAGGCGGCGGTCGATTTCCCCGAGCACCAGCGCGCCCTTGCGGTAGTTCGACCCCCGGCCCTCCCAGGTCGCCGGCTCTGAGAGGACGGCGTCGCGGTGGGTCGAGCGGGTGCCGATCGAGAGTTGGTCGCGGAACGCGGCGTAGTCGACCCGCCCCTGCTCCAGCGTCAACAGCGCCGCGAAGTAGTCGGCGCTGGCCTCCGTGAGCCACCGCCCGCTCTCGGTCGTCTCGAACTCCTGGCGGGTGTGGACGTACTCGTGCAGCCAGACGTTGTCGGCGCTGTCGACGGGTTCGTCGGCGCCGACCCAGGCGTCGTCCGGCCCGGTCTGGAGGCCGCGGACGCCCCACTCGACCTCGCCCTGGGGCGCCGCGACGACGAACACCGCCTCGTCGCGGTCGCCGATCCGCAGGGCCGCCGCCCCGGCGGCCATCGCGTCCAGCACGGTCGACGGCTCGGCGGCCAGCGACGCCCGCTCGGGGACCGCGAGGGTGACCGATCCCCCGGCCGCGCTGCGCTCGTACTCCTCGACTGGCCCGAGGTACGCGATCTCGCCGCCGGTCGCCCCCGCCCCGTCGACGCTGGCCGTCCGGACCACGCTCGCGGCGGTGCCCGCTCGCTCGCTCCACCCGACCCCTACCGACGGGACCCGCACCAGCGCCCACCTCCCGGTGTCGACGAAGGCGTAGCCGTCCCCGTCGCCGATCCGCGACCCGCTGGCGCTGCGGTTGACCGCGACGCGGGTCGTCAGCGACGGGTCCGCGCCGCCGGTCCACTCGTACTGCCGCTCACCGACCCGCTCGAAGCCGTTCCTGTCGGTCACCGCCGTCACCTCGCCGGGGAGGTACAGCGTCAGTCGCGTCACGCCCTCGGGGATCGACGGCGTCAGCGTCGCGCGAACCACCCCGGGCCGGTCCGGGAGCCGGGCCAGCCGCCGCTCGACGCGAATCTGGGCGGCGTCGGCGGTCGCCCGCTCGCCCGTCGCGGCGTCGGCGGTCCGGTCGCTCGCCGGGGAGAACCGCGCGATCGTCTCCGCGCCGCCGACAGCCGACGGTGCGCTGGGGCCGGCGTCCACGGCGGGCGCCGTGGCGTCGCCGGCGCCAGTTGCGGTCGCCGTCGCGGTCCCGCCGCCGGGCATCGCCGCCGCGCCTGCCAGCACGACCAGGAGACAGCAACAGAGCGCGAGGCGTCGTCCGAGCACGGGCGAACGTTCCCCCGGATCGGCTTGAGCCTTTGCCCCGCGGCGGCCGTCGGCGGCCGCTCAGGCGGTCGTCTCGGCCAGCGGTTCGACCGCGAGCGTGACGGTGACGCCCTCGACGTCCCACTCGCGGCGGTGGCCGTCTTCGACGGCGCCCAGTTCGGCGGCCCGGACCTCCTCGGCGACGTACTCTTCGTGGCGGGCGACCAGGTCCGCGACCCGCTCGTCGGCGACGTCGATCTCCAGGCGGACCTCGGTGTCGACGTCCAGTTCCAGGTCCTTGCGCATCTCCTGGACGCGCCGGACGACCTCGCGGGCGTACCCTTCGCTCTCGATGTCCTCGGTGAGCGTCGCGTCGACGTACACCGTGCCCGTCTGCTCCTCGCCGTCGCGCTCGACGGTGAAGGTGTCCGCGGCGACGTCGTCGGGCAGCACCTCCTCCCAGCCGGCGATCATCGACTCGCCGAGGTCGACGTCCAGCCCCGTCGCGTCCTCGACGGCGCGCTCGGCGGCGGCCACCGAGCGCTCGTCGAGGTCGGCGTCGTTCAGGGCGTTCATCACGCGGCCGGCGTCGTCGCCGAAGGCCGGCCCGAGTTCGCCCATGTCGGCTTGCGCGGCGTAGCGCAGTTCGCCCCACCGCTCGTCGGGAGCGTACAGCTCGACCTCGCGGGCGTTCAGGCGCTCGGCCAGCAGGTCCCGCCGGGCGTCGACGGCGTCGGCGACGGCGTCGGTCGGCGCGGCGACGACCACCCGCTGGACAGGCCAGCGCAGCTTCCGGCCGGCCTGCTGGCGGGCCGAGGAGCCGGCGGTCTCGACGGCGCGGACCACGTCGAACTCCGCCTCCAGCGCCGGGTCGCGCAGGTCGTCGTCGGCCTCGGGCCAGTCGCACATGTGGACCGTGGGGTGTTCGCGGTCGCCGGTCAGCGCGCCGTAAATCTCCTCGGTGACGAACGGGACGAACGGCGCCAGCAGCGCGACGGTCTCCCGGAGCACGCGGTACAGCGTGGCGTAGGCGGCTCGCTTGGACTCGCTGTCCTCCTCTTCCCACATCCGTTCCCGCACGAGCTGGACGTAGTACCGCGAGACGTCGTCGACGACGAACGAGAGGATCGCGTCCAGGGCCTCGTCCTGGCGGAACTCCTCCATCGCGTCGGTGGCCTCGGCAGTGACCGTCTGGAGCCGCGACAGCACCCAGCGGTCGGCGGTCTCGAGGTGGACGTCGCCCAAGCTCGTCTCCTCGGGGCTGAACCCGTCCATCCGCATGTACGGCAGCGGGAACCGGAACACGTTCCAGAGGATGTTCAGCCGGCGGGCCATCTCCTGGGTCTCCTCGTAGGAGAAGTTCATGTCCTCGCCGCGGGCGGTCAGCGACAGCAGGAACGCCCGCATCGGGTCCGTGCCGTACTCCTCCATCACCTCGCCGGGGTCGATGCGGATGTCCTTGGACTTGGACATCGCGCGGCCGTCGGGCATCAGCGCGTGGCCGTGCATCATCACCCGCTCGTAGGGCACCTGGTCGACGGCGGCGGTGCCCATCCCCAGTTGCGACCAGAACCACCCGCGGGTCTGGTCGTGGGCCTCGACGATGAGGTCGGCGGGCCACAGCTCGTCGAAGCGGTCTTCGTCGCCGGGGTAGTTCAGCGTCCCCCAGGTCGCCACCGAGGAGTCGAGCCACACGTCGAACACGTCGGGGACGCGGCGGTAGGTGGTGCCGTCCTCGGTGATCGTGAGGTCGTCGACGGTGTCCTTGTGGAGGTCGACCTCGTCGGGGTCGACGTCCTGGTCGACGCGTGCGGCGAGTTCCTCGCGGTCGGCGACGACGACGGCCTCGTCCATGTCGCCGTTCCATCCGGCGGCGTCGCCGCCTCCGTCCGAGGCGTTCGCCTCGCTCTCGGCGGGTAGCCAGATGGGGATCGGGATGCCCCAGTAGCGCTGCCGGGAGACGTTCCAGTCCGGCGAGTCCTCGACGAAGTCCCGGAAGCGGCTGTCCCGGGCGTCCTGGGGGTACCACTCGCTGTCCTCCATGTTCTCCAGCAGCCGCTCTTTGACGTCGGTGACCGTGATCAGCCACTGGTCGGTCACCAGCTGGACGATGCCGGTGTCACAGCGCCAGCAGTGGCCGTAGCTGTGCTCGGTGGTCTCGCTGGCGAGCATCCGGCCGTTCCGTTCGAGGGTGGCGACGATGTCGTCGTTGGCGTCGCGGACGAACTGCCCCGCGAAGGGACCGGCCCGGTCGTCGAACACGCCGTCGGGGCCGACCGGACAGACGACGTCCAGGCCCAGTTCCTGGCCGCGGTGGAAGTCCTCCTCACCGTGGCCGGGGGCGGAGTGGACCAGGCCCGTCCGGTCGGCCTCGACGTAGTCGGCGGTGTACACGCGGTGAGCGTCCTCGCCGTCGGGGGCGGCGTCGACGGCCTCGCCGAGCGGGTGCTCGTACGCCCAGCCGACCATCTCCTCGCCGGACGCCTCCTCGACGACCTCGTAGTCCTCGTAGCGGCCGCGCTGGAGGACGTCCTCGACGCAGGGTTCGGCCAGCCACAGGTCCTCGCGTTCGCCGTCGCGCTCGGCGCGCACCCGCTGGTACGTGAGGTCGGCGTCGACGGCGACGAACGTGTTCGCGGGGATGGTCCACGGCGTCGTCGTCCAGATGACCAGCGAGCCCTCGCGATCCGAGAGGTCGAACTTCACGTACACCGAGGGGTCCTCGACGTCCTCGTACTCGACCTCGTTGTTGGCGATGGCGGTCTCACAGCGCGGACACTGGCTGATCGAGCGCTGGCCGCGCTCGACGAGGCCGCGCTCGTGGGCCTGCGCGAACGCCCACCAGGCGGCCTCCATGTACTCCGGCGTGATCGTCTTGTAGGGGTCGTCCCAGTCCATCCAGACGCCAAAGGACTGGAAGTCCTCCTGCAGGCCCTGGAGGCTGTCCTCGGCGAACGCTCGGCAGTCGTCGAGGAACTCGTCGACGCCGTACGCCTCGATGTCTTTCTTGTTCTCGAAGTCGAGTTCTTCCTCGACTTTCGTCTCGATGGGCAGCCCGTGCATGTCGTAACCCGGGCGGTCGGTGACGTCGTACCCCTGCATCCGCTTGTACCGGACGTAGACGTCCTTCAGCGTCTTGTTCCAGGCGTGGCCCATGTGGGCCGACCCGGAGGTGTACGGCGGGCCGTCGACGAAGAAGTACGGCTCGCCGTCCGCGCGGTGCTGCGTCGTTCGCTCGTAGGCGTCGACCTCGTCCCAGTGGTCGAACACGCGGTTCTCGACCGCGTGAGGGTCGTACTGGTCCGACACCTCCCCGAATCGTTCCATGTCCGATCACAACGCCTCGGGGGTTAAAAACCGCCCCGGTCCTGCAGACGGCGAGGCGCTGGCCCGGACCGGCTACGGGTCGAACCGCCACTCGGTGTCCTCCTCGTCGTCGCGTTCCTCGGGGTCGAACTCGCGGTAGTGCCACAGCACGCCGACGATGCACAGCGCCGCGGCGCCCTGCAGCAGCGTCACCGCGGCGAAGAAGGCGGCGAAGGAGACGCCCCGGTCGGTGACCAGCGACGGCGGGATCAGCAGCGACCCCGCGGCGACGACGGCGCAGGCGAGGATCACGGCCCAGCCCCGGCGCGGGAGCGCGTCGAGCAGCGTCATCGTCGAGTGCTCCGGACGGGAGACACAAAACGCTGAACCCCGCGAGGCAGGGCGGTACGCGCGAGCGCCCGGCGGGCCCCCTCGCGAGTGCTCACCCACGGACGTCTCGCGACGGGGCAGTTGGCATTCTCGGGTGAGTGATCTCGCAACCCCGACGGGGGTGGGCTAGAGCCGTGGCTACTCCCAGACTCCCACGTCGAGGTGTGTCGTAACCCAGTTCCGAACGAGTTCGGAGAGCACGGCGGCGAAGGCCGTCTCGTCGCTCCAGATCGCGGTCTCCACGGGAGCGCCGGGGACGCGTTCGCTCCCCAGGACGCTCAGGAGGAGACTGTGGCCGTCGACGGTGAGTGCTCGTCCGGATTGCTCGCGCAGCGGCTGGTACCGGTCGGGGAACCGGAGGGTCCGAACCTCGGCATCGAACGCGTCGAAGGCGGCGTCGGCGCTGACGTACGTGACGTCGACGCCGGCCCTCGCACGGTCGTTCAGGACCTCGCGCGACTCACCCGTCAGTTCGTCGACGCTACAGGCGTACAGCAGCGTCGCTTCGGCGCTCGACGCGAGGTCGCAGACCCGGGCGTCGATCCGTCCGGACTCCTGGACCGTCCAGATGTCCTCTTTCTGGTCACCAGCGTCCGCACGGTCGCGTTCGACGCGCTCGAGGTACCGGAACGCCTCCGATTGGTGCGTCTCGAACCGCGACCGCAGGTGCGTCTTTGCGGCCTCGAGATCGACCGGTCGATACCGCATCGGGTTCGACTGTTGGACTTCGATGAGGCCTCGGTCTTCGAGCTTCTCGGCGGCGCCGTAGACCTGCGAGCGTGGGACGTCTGCGATACGGCTGACGTCTCGCGCGGTGCCGGTATCGAGCTTCTGGAGCGCGATGAACACCCGGGCCTCGTAGGACGTGAGCCCCAGGGTCTCGAGCGCTCGAACCGCATCGCGTTCGTCCACGTCAGTCCTCTGCGGGCACCTCACCCGCGCTCGGAGTCGATTCCACCGTCTCCATCTCGTCGGGCCCGACGTACCGGGTCCAGACGACGAGGAGGCTGGGAAGCACCAGCACGCTCGCGAGGAACGCGTAGATGATGGTGATCCCGGTGATGATTCCGAACTGCTGGAGCGGCGGGAGGATGGCGAACGCGAGCACGCCGAACCCGCCGACGGTCGTCGCGGCACTGCCGAGCAGTGCCCCGCCGGTCCCGGTGACAGAGGTTTGCATCGCCTCCCACATCGAGTCCGCACGTTCCAGCTCCTGGTTGTACCGTTCGCTGAGGTGGATGCTGTACGCGACCCCGAGCCCGACAGTCAGGCTCGTGATCATCCCCGTCAGGATGTTGAAGGGGATGCCGAGCACGAACATCGTCCCGAGAATCCAGCTGACGCTGAGGATGACCGGGAGGATGGTGACGAACCCGAGTGTCGCGCTGCCCTCGGTGAGCCGGTACGTGAGCATGAGGAACGCGACGACGGCGATGAGCGTGATGATCAGGCTCTCGATGACCGTCTGGAGCAGGTTGTCCTGCACGATTTTGAACAGGATCGTCTGTCCGGTCGCGGTCGCCTCGAGGCCGTTGCCATTGATGTCGCCGGCGATCGCCCGCATGTCTTCGGTGACGGCCGTGCTGGACGCGCCGCCCTTCACGGAGATGACGAGGCGTGCAGCGGCGTAGTCGCCGTCCTCGCTCTGGTAGATGACACCGCCGGCCTGATCGGGCGCGGTCTCGAAGAGCTGTGCGTACACCTCGTCGAGGTTCCGGTCGGGAACGCCGTCACCGTCGGTGTCCGCGTTCTGGAACGTCGCGTTGAACGACTCGTTCTCCGCGGCGACCGTCTCCATGACCGAGAGCGGCCCCTGGATGTCCGGTTCGCCGTTCGAGAGCACCTGCACCGAATCTTTCTCCGCTGCAGCACTCCGAGCGGCATCGAGTTTGCGTAACGTCTCGGCGTTCGCTATGTCTCCCTCGACGAGAATCTGTGCCTGGGAGTCCTCGCGGAGGAAGTTCTCGTTGACGTACTCGAGATTGTCCTTGGCGGTGTAGTCGCTGGTGGCGAGCGGCCCCGGGAGGTCCTTCGTGATCTCCGGCGGGTCCTGAGCCAGGAAGTCCTCCTGGTTGAAGCTCGTGTCGACCTGCGCCGCGCCGTAGGCACCGCCGGCGCTCACGAGGAGCGCGAGCACGATGACGACGTACGGCGCTTTGCGTGCGGCGGTCGCCCCCGCGGCGAGCACGTCGCCGAAGCGGCCGCCGCCGGTGCCGAACGCCTCCTTCTTGCGGTCCAAGTCGAAGCGACCTTCGAGGAACTCGTCGATCTCTATCTTCAGCGCCGGCACGAGCGCGCCGAAGACGAGCATCGCTGCGGAGATCCCGACGGCACTCACCACCCCGAAGTCCTTGATCGGTGGGATGGGGCTCGTGAGGTTCGCGAGGAACCCGATGACCGTTGTCGCGGTGACGAACAGCAGCGCGACACCGACGCCGACGAGGCCGACACGCATCGCGCCGCGGACGTCACTGGCGGTGTGGCGGTTGTTGCGCTCCTCGCGGTGGCGCATGAAGATGTGTATCGCGTAGTCGATGCTCAGTCCGATGAGTAGCACCGGGACCGCGATCATCATCTGGTTGAACGGGATTTCTGCCCAGCCCATGAACCCGAACGTCCAGACGAGGACGACACCGATCCCGAACACACCGAGGACGATGTCGACGAAGTCGCGGTACGCGATGACGAGCGCCAGGACGACGAACAGCAGGGCGAGCGGGCCGACGATGGCGAGGCTGTCGGCCATCGACCGATTGATCTCGTCGGAGATGATGCCCACCCCGAACACGAGGACGTCGGAGCCGTCGTCGGTGTCACTCGTGATGGTCTGCATCGCGAGCTGGGCGTCGACGATCCTGTCTGGGGCGGCACCGGCGCCACCGCTGCCGTCGGTGGTGTGCGAGACGATGAGCATCGTCGCGTTCGCGCTCCCGCTGTCAGGGTCGAAACTGGTGGGCATGAACCCGAACGCGCCGCCGCTGTCGCTGTTGGACCCGAAGACGAGCGAGAGCGTGGCATCGATCTCGCTCTGGTTCATCGAGCGGAGTTGCTCGAGCTGTGTGTCGAGACTCGGGTTGGCGTTCGCCTCTAGCTCTGCCTGCAGGCTGGCGACCTCTTGGCCGAGTTCCTTGAGCTCAGTCGCCTTGGTTTGGAGTTCCTGGCCGCGGTCCTCCAGCTCGGCGCCGCGTTGCCGAAGTGCGGTGAACTGGTCGGCGAGAACGCCCTGAGTGCCTTGTGTGTACGCGGCCTCGATTTCGTCTCGCGAGGTGGCGTTCCGGAGTTGCTCGGCCGCAGTCTCGAACGTGGCGTAGTCGTCGGAGATGTCGACGCTACTGTTCGCTTGGACCTGTTCGAACTGCGTCCGGATGTCGGCGTTCCGGTCGGCTCTGATCGTGTCGAGCGCACCCTGGAGGCGATCGGCAGTGTCGTTGAGCTCGGTGCGCCGTTCCTGGAGTGCGACCCGTTCACGCTCGAGTTGCGCCGATTCCTCGGTGACGGTCGCGTTCAGGCGTTCGAATCTGGCGGCCTTCTGCTGGAGCTCGCCACCGATTTCGCGCTGGATAGCGGCCGTCGCGACGATGTTCGAGACGCCGACGACGCTGTTGTTTTCGACGAGCGTCTTGCTGACCGTCTCGTTCGCCTGCAACCGCTGTTCCAGTTCGATGATCCCGACGAGCGTCTCCTTGTCGAGGACGTTGTCGTCTCTGACGATGAGCTGTGTGCTCGTCGTGTTCTCGGAATCGGTCGAGAAGTTCGATTCGATGTACGAGAGTTTCTGGGACTCCTCGGTGTCGCTCTGGAACTGGTCGAGCGAACTGGATTGGTCGATCGACCCAGCACCTGCGCCGACGATGACCGTCAGGATCAGCATCAGCGCGATGACGATGCGGGAGTGTTCGGTTACCGCCTCGAAGAGCGGGTCAAGCCGTCCCATGTCGATTCCTCCGTGGGGGTCGTGGTGGTGTCAGTATACTACTCACAGTGCTACTGACTAAACGTTCAGTCTATATAAGTGTAGTGTTTCCCCACCACCGACGGCAATCCGTCCGGAAAAAAGGCGGCGACGGTGAATCCGGTTCTCGGGTGCCTCTTTGCCGTCTTCTGGGGGTGTCGCCGTCTCTCGCGACGAGCGGTCATCGACAGCGGACGGGTGACGCGGACCCATTTCACCCGCCAATTATACTGAACGTACAGTCAGTATTTGTGCCTTACGGATCACCGACACCACACGCTCATTGCCCGACGCCGACCGCGGCACCGTCGACCGCCTGCTGCAACCACCTCAACGCCGGCCAGCACACGGACTCCGGAGACGAAGCCGACACCGTCGACTCGGACCCCTCGCCGCGGCTCGCCTTTCCAGTCGGTCCCCCGGCCCCGGTCTCAGACACCCCGTGCGAACGGGTCGTAGTGTCTGCCTCGTGCGGGGCCGACCGCCCGTCCGCTCGCACCAGATCGTCGATCGACTCGCCATACGCGGTTGCACGTACGAGCGCTTCCGTTCCCACGCCACCGACGAGCCCCCCGATTCGCGCCGCCGACGCACACGAGCACCCACCGCCGCGAACGATGACCGACACGTCGTCCTCGTCGGTCAGGACTGACGACACCGCTGTAACCGACCCGTCGACGCGCGTCCGAGACCCGTTGCGCGACACGACCTCTTGTCCCATCGTCCGCACCGCCGACACCACTCGCTCCTCGCTCCCGGCGGTCTCCAGAAGCAGCTGGTAGGAGCGAGCGTGCAGCCAGTCGCTCCACAACAGCAGCCCCGCGACGTCGTCAGTAGCACTCCCTCGATCACACTCCGCCGCACCATCGAGGACGGTGGCCAGCACCTGCCCCTGCCGGTCCAGGGCCTCGACGGCGACGCCCGTCTGGACCGCCGACTCGCTCGCCGCCCCACCGACCAGCGTTGCGACCAGCGACGGGAGTCCGACGTCGTCCGCTCCGAAGCCCGACCCGAGCGCACGCGGTCGCTCGACCGCGGGCGACTCGCCCAGTCGCGTGTCCGTCGCCCGAGCGAGCGACTCGGCGCGTGCCGCCACCAGGGCCGCCGGCGACTCGACCTCAGTCATCGCTGGCCATCTCCCCGGTGGGACCCTCGGAGACCACGTTTCTCGTCCAGGTTCCACGAGCGAACCACGCCACCGCGGCGAGCATCGACAGCACGTTCGAGAGCGCGATCGCCAGCCAGACCCCACCGGAACCCATCCCCAGCACCTCCTGGAAGAGGTACGCTGGCGGGAGTCGGAACACCCACAGCGAGAGGATCGCGAACGTCATCGCGAGGCGCGTGCTGCCACTCCCCCGGAACGCCCCCTGCACGACTTGGAACACGCCGATGAACAGAAACGTCGGACCGATGATGCGGAGGTAGTCCGCACCCAGGGCGACCACGTCCGGCGCGTCCGCGACGAACACGGACGTGATGGGGCCCGCGAACGCGTACGCGACCATGCCGAGAAGCGCCAGCACGCCCGCGACGATGAGCGAGCTGTACACCACGGCCTGCTTGGCGCGTCCGTCCTGTTCCGTGCCGAGGTTCTGCCCGACCACCGTCTCCGTCCCACGCGCCAACCCGAGCGCCGGGAGGAACACGAGCGAGTTGATGCGGTTGCCGATGCCCAGTGCGGCGACGGCGTCGTCGCCCGCGAACGCGACGAGCGCCGTGAGTACCGTGATGCCGAGCGCTCGCGTGGACTGTTCGACGCTCGCGGGTGCGCCCAGCGAGACGATCCGTTTGACCATCGACCACTCGAGGACCACGTCGGAGATCGAGAGGTGGATACCGACCTTCCCGGAGAACAGCCAGACGAACCCGAGCATCGCGCCGAGGCCACGGGAGACGACAGTCGCGATGGCGGCACCCTGGACGCCGAACCCGGCGAAGCCGGTGAGCCCGTACAACCACGACTGGAGCCCACCGAGGCCGAGCCACGAGAGCAGGACGTTCCCCTTGAATCCGAGGATGAGGAACGGATCGAGGAAGACGTTGAGAGCGACGCCCAGCGCCATCAGGTACAGCGGGGTGCGGGTGTCGCCCCAGCCCCGGAGGAGTGCCTGGAAGATGAAGAACCCGAACATGAACAGCACACCGATGAAGATCGTACGGGTGTACTCGACCGAGAGTGCGTACTCGGCGGTGCCGGGGGTGGCGCCGACGAGGTCGACGAGCCACGGCGAGAGGACGTAGCCGAGGACGGAGAACCCGAGTGCCACGACCGTGACGAACGCGATCGTTTGGCCGGCGGCGTAGTTCACTTGATCGTCGTTGCCTGCGCCCTTGTTCTGGGCGACGAGGACCGTGCCGGCGACCGTGAATCCGCCCGCGATGGAGATCATCAGGAAGACCAGGGGCCACGAGTACGACAGCGCGGACACCGCCTCTTGGCCGAGGCGCCCGACCCAGAACGTGTCTGCGAGGTTGTACCCGACCTGGAGGAGCTGACTCAGGACGATCGGGATCGACAGGACCAACAGCGGTTTCAGGAGCTCGTCGTCGGTGACGTTGACGTCCCGTGTGCTCATGCCTCGGCCTCGTCGGCCGCGAGGTCGTCTAAGGTGGCGTAGATCATCTCACGCACCGGTTCGACGACGTCGTGGTCGGCTGTGAAGCGTTCGAGCATCGCGCCGTTGAACGAGGACAACAGCCAGGTGGCGGCCCGGTCAGGGTCGATGTCGTCGCGGATGCGGCCGGTGGCGACGCCGTCGGCGATGGCGGTCGCGATGCGGTCCCGGAGGGCGGCGTCGATCCGCGTGAACTCCGCGCGATACTGGGGGTTCCCGATGGCTTGCGCGCGCAGTTGGATGATGATGCGCTGGGCGTCCCGCATGTCGTCGTCGACGTCGACGGCGAGGTACACGTCGACGATCCGACGGATCGTATCGAGCGGGTCGGACTCGTCGACGTCGTCGAGGGACGCGAGGAAGCGGTCACCGGCGAACTCGAGGAAGGCCGCGACGATCTCGTCTTTGGAGCTGTAGTGGTAGTAGAGCAGCGACTTGCTCTTGTCGAACGACTCGGCGATGTGGGCGATGGTCAGGTCACTGTACCCGTGCTCTTGGAGGGCGTGGTAGGTGGCCTCCATGATCTGGGTCTGGCTGTCGGTTGGGTCGGCGTCGGTGGCCTCCTCAGACATCGTCCTGGCTCCGGTCGTGTCGGGGAGCGTCGAAGTCACCGAGCTCGGTCGTACACCAGTGACAGAACTCGAGCTCGGGGTCGAGCGGTTTCCCGCAGTGCGGGCACTCGACGTCCTCGCTGTCGACGGCCGACGGGGGAGACCGTCCGTCGGCGGTGGTCGAGTCGCCCCGTGGTGCTGCGTTCGTGCCCCCGGACGCGCTGGCCTCCAGCGAGGGGTTGGGTCGGCTGTCGAGTTTGGCGATGAAGTAGGCGTCGGCGACGCTCATCGTGACGACAGCGAGCGTGGGGAGCAACTGCTCGAACGGGACGGTGCCACCGCTCTGGGCCGCTTCGAGCGCCGATTCGGGGACGAAGAGGGCCGTGACGAGGGTGGCGAGGGCGAACCAGCCACCGGCACGGAGCCAGCGACGGAGGTACAGGTGCCCGGCACCGGTGGCGATGACGCCGAGGATTGCGGCGAGCCAGGGGCGTCTGGTGGATGAACGTTCGGCCATGGTGCTGAATAAACATTCAGTCAGTATAAATCCTGTGACCCGGGCGTCGCGACCGCCACGAACCGTCGGTGCTCGACACACCACTGTACCGGGGCCATCGCGTCCGTGAGGGCGGCGTCAAACCGACGTGAAGAACGAATGCGCGAACCGGAGCAGGTCCTGGTCGAACTCCTCTGGATCCTCGATGCGGAAGTGAAACAGCCGATTTCGCAGATCACCGACGGTTTCGACCAGTTCCCGAACGACATCCTGGCGCTCTCCGAACATCGGTTCGAAGGCGTCCCAGTGCATCGAGATGAACTGCGCGTAGTGACCGAAACTACAGTGCTGGACGGTTGCCGGCACTGGCAACGGGTGTGACCCACCGAATGTCGATGCCAGTTCCGCCTCCAGGTCGTCCCCGAACGCCCGCTCGAACGTCGTACGAATCGCCATCTCGATGGCCTCGATCAGCAAGAACGGCTCGATTGCCTCTTCCAAGTGCACCAGCAGATCGTGGTCCGTGAGGATGTGCCACACCCCGTCGCGTCGGCGAGCACCTCGAACAACGACAGCACTGGATCGTCGTCGGAGACGGTTTGAACGTCCTCGACGGCCGCCGAAACCGTGACTCGATCCAGACGCTGTGTCTCCACGTCCAGCTGGTGCAACGCCAGCATCGACCGGACGACCGACCGATACGTGATCACTCCGACGAGCTCCCCGTCCTGCGTCACCCCCATTTGCGTGTACTCCTGCTCGAACATCCGACGGAGGGCACGCTCAAGCGTCAGGTCGTCCTCGATCGTCTCCAGCTGGTTCTCGACGGAGAGATCGCCGGCAGTGTACATACGGGCAGCGGGCCGGCGACGAACATCAGTCTTCCCGCCCACGCGATCCCTCGGCTTCCGCTCCTTGGCCAGAGCCCCGGCGAGTGTCGCGCCGTCGCGGCGTCCAGTCGGCCCCAGTGAACCCCGACGCTCCGACGTACCAGCGGTCGAACTCGCCGCCGAGGGGCGTCCACGACCGACTCGGGTCCTGTGTTCGGTCACGGCCCCCCTCGCGCGAGGCGAGGTGGTCCTCGAGGCCGTGACGAGCACGGAGTGGGCGTCGTCCCGGACCCCGTCGCCGCACTCGGCACGATCTGTAGAGAGACGAAGTCGGAGAGCGCAACCTGGAACGGGTATCCAGGTACGACCGTGGCTGGGGGGTCACTATTAGGCAGAGCTGACCGAACACCCAGGCATGGACGCCGACGAGATCGACCCGCAAGCCCTGACGGCGGTCGAACGGCAGCAGCGGTTCCCGATGCCACACAGCCGTCTCGGCCTGAAACTGCTCCGCCAGCTCACTCGCGCGGCGATGTGGGTCCAGAATCGAGACGTGCCGAGTGTCGGAGCGGTCGTCGACCGTTCGATTCCTGGCCCAGCGGGTGACATTGAGAGCCGTCTCTACCTGCCCGAAGCGGAGGGGCCGTTCCCGACGGTGGTCTTCTTTCACGGCGGAGGGTACGTCCTCGGCAGCATCGCCACGCACGACTGGCTCTGTCGACACCTCACGAGAGAGAGCGGCTGTGCGGTGCTTTCCGTGGCGTACCGGCTCGCGCCAGAGCATCCGTTTCCAGCGGCAGTCGAGGACGCGTACGCCGCCGTCGAGTGGGCCGCCGCGAACCCCGACGCGGTCCACAGCGACGGACAGGTGGCGGTCGCCGGCGACTCCGCGGGTGGCGCACTCGCAGCAGTCTGTGCGCTCGTGGCTGCCGAGCGCAACGGGCCCGAACTCGAGTATCAGGTGCTGCTCTATCCCGGTGTCGGAGTCGAGGACGACCAGGAATCCGTCAGAGAGCACAGCGGCATCGTTCTCGACGAGACGGATTTGGCGTGGTTCCGGGAGTGCTACTTCGAAAGTGACATCCACGAGCGCAATCCCTACGCCGACCCGACAGAGGCCGGTGACGTCTCGGGTGTCGCCCCGGCGACGGTCGTTACCGCCGGCTTCGATCCGCTCCGGGACGGCGGGAAGGCGTACGCCGAACAACTCGTCCACGACGACGTACCCACCCACTACGAGAACTACCCGAGCATGGTTCACGGCTTCATGACGTTGCGCGAGGTGGACCGTGCCAGAGACGCGATCGAAGATGTCGCGGGCGACCTCGCCGAGGCACTCGTGGCCAGTTGACCACGATGCGGTCGTCGTCGGACTGCTCTGCTGGAGCAGAGACCCTCTGCCAGTCCTCGTCGCGGCGGGCTGGAACGCTGACCGCAGCGTCACCACTCACCCGAGAGAAAATGGGCGACGAGCGTTCAGTCAGCCGCCTGACCGCCGTCAACTGGGATCGTGACTCCAGTCACGAAGGAGGCGTCCCCGGAGCAGAGGAACGCCACCACACCGGCCATCTCGTCCGGGCTGGCACGGCGACCCATCGGGACGTCGGACATGGCACTCGTGTCGAACGGTAACTCACGGGGGTCGGACCCGCCCGCCATCGTCTCCTGGATGTTCGTCTCCGTTGGCCCCGGTGCGATCGCGTTGACTCGGACGCCACGGTCGGCGTACTCGAGGGCAGCCGTCTTCGTGAGTCCCACGACGGCGTGTTTACTGGCGACGTAGTTGCCCAGGCCACCCATCCCGACGAGTCCCGCTTCGGAGGCCGTATTCACGATAACTCCCTCACCCTGTTCTTCCATCACGGGTAACTCGGCTTTCATCCCCGCCCAGACCCCCTTCAGGTTGACAGCCATGAGTCGGTCCCAGTCGTCTTCACCGATGTCGGTAAGGTCCTGAAACCCGGTGAGAATCCCGGCGTTGTTGTGGGCGATGTCGAGACTTCCGTAGGTCTCGACGGCGATCTCGACTACCCGCTGGATCGCGTCGGGGTCGGCAACGTTGGCCGAGACGAAGGTGGCAGACCCACCGTCGGCCTCGATGGCGTCGACCATGTCCTCCCCCCGGTCTTCGTCGATATCGGAGACGACCACGTTGGCGCCTTCGCTGGCGAGGCGCTGGGCTGTTGCGCGTCCAATTCCCGATCCGCCACCCGTGACGAGTGCTGTCTCGTCGGTGAATCGGTCCATGAGAGAATCCCAACCGAATCTAAGAAGTCAGTAGACATATAGATACGGCCGGATATACAGGGTCCGGGTAGTTGCCAAAGCCAGGACAACAGTTGCCGACGCAGCTACTGATCCGTTCGAAACACGCAGCAGGCACGCTTCACGCTGGCAACTTTGGTATCCAGGATTCGGCAACTATTGGGTCTGGGACAGTGATCACACGGAGCGGTGCCAATAGTCGGCAAAGCGATAGAGAAGATAGAGAAGCGCATTGAGAAGTCCGGTTACTGCCAATAGGTTTGCCATCTGCAACCATAGCTGTTCAAACGGGAGACCGATGTCCCCGACGCCGTATCTGAAAAATGCTGCAAGAACGCCCCAGATGAGCAGTATTGCAGCAATGTAGGCACCGTCTTTGATGTACACGGGGATGGGCTGCGGGTCTGATATGGAGGGCATTGTCTTTCAAATGACAGTATACAACGACGGTGAAAAATCTCCCGACACGTATTGCCTACTCCCCCCACATCGATCGGTCGAAACCAGCATCTGCTGTCCGGGACGAGGACAGCGGTCAAGAGAGGACGTTCAGACACCGAGTTGCCCGCGGACCATCGCGAAGCCAGTTTTCAGGTAAGACATGTCCGTGATTCGGTCGTGTTCGGCCTTGGTCAGGTGGAAGTCGAACGTATCGAGGTTCTCTCCGAGGTGTTCCCTGGAGGTCGACATCGGGATGGTCATCACGTTCCGATGTTGCGTGGCCCAGCGAAGCGCGACCTGCACACTCGACTTTCCGTATCGACGCCCGATCTCCTCCAGCTCTCGGTTCCCGACGAGTCCACCGTTTGCGAGCGGACTGTAGCCCGTCAGTGTGACGCCCTCGTCCTGGCAGTACCGCAGGAGGTCGCGCTGGGGCCACCACGGGTGGAACAGCACCTGGTCGGTGAAGATCGGCGCCTCGGATAGTTCACGGGCCCGATCCAGTCGGTCCTTCCCGAAGTTGCTCACGCCGATGTGGCGGGTGAGTCCCCGTTCACGCGCCCGGTTCAGCCCGGACATCACGGTCTCGAGGTCGGCGAGGGGATGTGGCCAGTGAATGAGCAGGAGGTCGACCCGATCGACACCGAGGCGGTCCACGCTGTCCTCCACCGACGAGACGATGTCCGCGACGGTTCGATTCGATGGATCGACTTTCGTCGTGAGGAACAGTTCGTCCCGACCGACCGTGGCGTCTGCGATGGCTCGGCCGACGCCGCGTTCGTTCTCGTACAGCTGCGCCGTGTCGACGTGTCGATACCCGAGATCGAGCGCCGTGGCCACCGAGTCGTACGCGGTGGACGTTTCCATCTGCCAGGTGCCGATGCCGATCGCGGGCACCTCGTCACCATCCTGTGTGACAAACTCCATAGTCAGTATCAATTCGGTCGAGCAAGCATGAGCCTACCGGAGACGTTACCGATACTTGAACAGCGTCGTCTCCAGATACGATTCGATGTACGCTCGGTTGTCGTGCAGGACCGCTGGGTCGTCGACGGTGACGCCACGCTCTATCGCCCCGTACGCGACCGAGTACACGAACTCCGCCACCTCGTGGGAGTTCACCGCTCGGAACACGTCCTCCTCGATACCCCACTCGATCGCCTCCACGAGCAGGGACACGACCAGCTCGTCCGATCGCTCGAACTGATCCCGGTACGACTCGTGATACGGCGCCTGCGCTCGCAGTTCCAAGAGCGCCCGGAGGAACCTGAACCGCTCGTCATCGAGATCACTGGGCAACAACAGGTCGACAATCTCCAGCAAGTGCGACTTCGGGTCCGCACGCTCGGACGCCGCCAGGTCCGACTCCAGTTCGTCCAGCAGGTACTTGAGGAAGGCTTCGAGCAGCTCCTCCTTGTCCTCGTAGTGGTAGTAGATGAGAGACTTGCTCTTGTCGAACTCGTCGGCGATCTTCGAGATCGTGGTTGCAGAGTACCCGTGCTGGGACAACGCCCGATACGTCGCCAGCATGATCTCGTCGGTCGTCTCCGCATCGTCGTTCGACTCGCTCATCGTCCGACAGTAAACGGACGCCGCAGTAAACGGTTGTCACTCGTCGCGGTCAGAGCGAGCGTTCGAGGTCCTGCAGGCGTTCGATTCGTGCTTCGGTGCTGGGGTGCGTGCTGAACAGACGCCCGATGGTGCCTGACTGCAGCGGCTGGATGAAGAAGGCGTTCATTTCGGCTTGGTCACGAGCGTCTCGCGTCGGCACGGCGTCCATGCGAGTGTCGATGCGCTGGAGAGCGCTCGCGAGCGCACTCGCGCGGCCGGTGATGGCCACCGCACCGCGGTCGGCCGCGAACTCCCGGTACCGGGAGAGCGCACGCATCAGGAGGAACGAGACGATCCAGACGACGAACGACGCGATTATCGCGACGAACACCGAGGGATTCTCGTCGTCGCCCCCGAACAGCCAGCCCCAGCGGAGAACGAACATCGCGATCGTGGAGAAGAACGACGCGACGGTCATGATCATGACGTCCCGGTTCTTGACGTGCGCGAGCTCGTGAGCGACGACGGCTTCCAGTTCGTCGTCGTCGAGCATCTCCAGGAGCCCGGTGGTGACACAGACGGTCGCGTTGGACTGGGAGCGGCCGGCCGCGAACGCGTTCGGGGTCTTCGTCTGGGCGACGGCGACCGCCGGTTTCGGGAGGTCGGCTTGTAGGCTGAGCTTGGAGACGGCGGCGTGGAGCTGCGGGTACTCGTCGGCGTCGACGGTGTGAGCACCCATCGCGCGAAGCGCGAGGCGGTCGCTCAGGAGGAACTGACCGCCGAAGAGCGCACCCATGACGACGATACTGACGAGGAGGCCGGCGTCGACCAGGACGAGGACCCCGACGAAGCCCGCGTAGAGTGCAGCGAGCAGGACGACGGTGAGAGCCATGCGTGCCTGTAGTCCACGGTCGGTCGGGAGTGTGTCTGTCATTTGGAACGGTGTGTGCGGAGTGTGGGGGTGTGGATGCGTGCGGTACTGTGGTGTCGCGTCGGTCAGCTGCTGGTCTCGGGGGCGGGGGACGACGGTTCGACGACGAGGCGCCCGTCGCTGTGGACGGTGACGGTGCAGGCTGCGACGACGAACTTGACGACACCGGTGGCAGGGACGGGGTGCTTCGCGTCGAAGAGGTCGCGAAGGGAGCGTGCGTGTGCGGGGTCGTACTGCGCTTCGACGGTGCTTCGGGCCGTATTGGTCGCGGTGGCGACGGTTTCGACGATAGTGTCGTAGAGGGCGGTGGTGTCGTTCCAGGTCGCGTGGTAGCGTGTGTCGGTCATGGTGGTGTGCTGGGTGGTCCGGGACATCGGTTGAGGTGGACTCACGTCCACGCAGTTGAATGAACGTTCAGTCAGTATAAGTCTTTTCGTCTGCCCATCTCCTCCAGCTGCAGCGCTACAGAGGACAAATCGGCCACGGGCACGGCCAACCCGTTCCGAGTCGACAGCGTACAACCGACGTCTACGCAGCCAGTTCGGCCGCGAATCGAGCCCAATCGGCCGTTCATCCCGTCAGCGAGCTTCGTTTCGTGGGTGCCCTCACGGGGATGATCGGCGGGTACTCCCTCAGTTCGGCCGTCCCCCCACTTTTTGACGACGCCGGACGCACCTCGGGGTATGAGCGAGGACTGCATCTTCTGTCGCATCGTCGACGGCGAGATTCCGAGCCGCACCGTCTACGAGGACGAGCACACGCTGGCGTTTCTGGACGCCAACCCGCTGGCGCCGGGGCACACGCTGGTCATCCCGAAGGCACACCACGAACAGATGAACGACCTTCCCCCGGAGCTGGCCGGCGCGGTCGGCGAGACGCTGTCGCGGCTGGTCGACCCCGTCGAGCGCGCGGCGGGCGCCGAGAGTTCGACGGTGGCGTTCAACAACGGCGAGATCGCCGGCCAGGAGGTGCCCCACGTCCACGGTCACGTCATCCCGCGGTTCGAGGACGACGGTGCCCGGCCGGTCCACTCGCTGTTCGGCGATGTCCCCGACGTGAGCGACGCCGAACTGGACGACATCGCCGAGGAGATCGCCGACGGCGTCGCGTAGGTTCCTTCCGCGCTCCTTTTGTACGAAACCGAGCCAATCGGAGGTATGGACGACGACGCGGACGACACGAGCGAGGGCGTGCCGACGGCGGCGCTGGTCGGGGCGACCGGCGGCGCGGGGACGACCAGACTGTGCGTGGAGCTGGCGGCGACGCTCGCCCGCGACGGGCGCGCGGTGGCGGTGCTGGACGCCGCGTTCGCCACGCAAGGGCTGGAGCAGTACGTCGAGGGCCACGTCGAACGGGACGTGACGCGACTGCTCCGGGACCCCGGGGCCGACCCCCGCGGCCACGGCCTCGAACTCGCGACGGACGCGCCGGGGACCGTCGCGGCGTGGCCGGCCTACGCGGCCTTCGAGGGGATCGCCAGGGCCGAGGCGCCCGCAGCCGCCGAGCGGTTTCCGGACCTGCTGGCGACGCTGGCCGACGAGTTCGACCACGTCCTCGTCGACGTCCCGCCGGTCGCGAGCAACGCCGCCGTCGCCGCGGTGACCGCCGTCGACCGGGTGGGGCTGGTCGCGCCGGCGACCGACCGCGGACTCGACGCCAGTCAGCGACTCCGGGGCCGACTCTCGGATGTCGGGAGCGCCGTCGACTACACTGTCGCCAACGAGGGGCCGGCGCCCGCGGGGGCGACCGTCGAGGACGACGCCGACGTCCGCCTGCCGACGAGCGACGCCGGAAGCGTCACCGCGGCGCCGGTCTGTGACGACCCCGACGGCGAGGCGTTCCCGCGGGCGGTCGCAGAGGTCGCTGCGGCGCTGCTGGACGCCTCGCCGTCGCTGTCGTCCGACGAGGACGGCGGGCTGATCGGCGGGTTGCTCGGCGGGGAGTAGCGGAGCGGCGGGGAGTCACGGTGCGACCGGGACGGCGAGGGCGGCCACCGACGCGAGCGTGGCGGTTCACCGCGGGTCGACGCCGTCCATCGTCGCCGCGAGACGGTCGCGCTTGCTGACCGCGGCATCGCGCTCGCGCGCTCGTAGCGGTTCGACGGCCTCGATGGCCGCAGGGATCGGGTCGGTGCGCTCGACGTAGGCGCCCAGCAGGAACTCCACCTCGCCGGCGCCGGTCAGCGTCCGGGCCTCCGCCCTCCCGATGCGGCCGTCGAGCCAGTCGCGGACGATTCGCCGGGACTCCGGCGCCAGCGGCGAGACGCCGTCGATCCCGGCCAGGTGCAACACCTTCGCGGCAGTGATGGGGGCGACGCCGGCGTCGTGACCCGTCGCGCCGACCGCGGCGCCGTCGACGTACCGCTCGACGACCGTCGCCGCGCTCTCGGCGTCGCAAGGCAGGTCGTCCTCGCAAGGTGCGAGACGCTCGGCCAGCGGCGCGTCCGTGTCGTCGACGGCGGCGACCCCGCGCTCGCGCTGCTCGTCGACGACCTCGATGCCGGCGGCGATGTCCGACAGCGTCACGGCCTTGCCTTCGCGCTGCATCGCCGTTAAATCTAGCGGACGACCGCGGCGTCGTGGGAGTCGTCGAGAGCCTACTCTGCGTCGTCGCCGCGGCGCCGCCGGAGCCACGCCACGCCTCCGGCGACGCCCGCCAGCGCGCCGAGCAGGCCGGGGCCGGGAGAGCCACCGCCGGAGGAGTCGTCGTCGCTCGCCGTCGTGCCGTCGCCGTCGGTGCCGTCCGGCGTGACTTCGGTCGTCGGCGCGGCCGTGTCGCCGGGGGTCGACCCAACGGCCGTCGTGGTCGCAGGGCGCTGAGTCGAGCCCTCGGCGGGGGCCGTCGTGGTCGCAGGACGCTGAGTCGAGCCCTCGGCGGGGGCCGTCGTGGTCGCAGGGCGCTGGGTCGACGTCGCGGGCGGGGCAGTCGTGGTTCCGTCGCTCGGTGTGGTCGTCTCCCCGCCGCCGGCCTCCGGATAGCTCCCGGGGGCCGCCCACTCGACGTTGTTCGGGGGGCTCGCCATCCGACCGCCGGCGTCGTCGGGGAACGTCAGCAGCTCCTCGCGGTAGTCGCCGCCGAAGCTCGACGCGACGAAGAACCCGTCCTCGACCGCCAGCTGGGCCGTCCAGAACGAGCGCTCGTCGGTGTCGGCCCACCAGGCGATCCGCTCGGGGTTCGTGGGGTCGGAGATGTCGTGGATCGTCACGCCGCCCTGGTACCAGGAGGCGTACAGGCGGTCGCCGTGGATGTCGAAGTTGTGCGAGGTGGTCTCGGTCGCCCCGGAGCGCAACGAGTTGTTGTCCGAGGCGGGGGCGTCGACGTGCGCGAGCCGCTGGGGGTCGCTCTTGTCGCTGATGTCGTAGATGGTGATGCCCGAGGGGCCGCCGGACCCGTCGTTCTCGATGTCCCAGGACTCGCCACCCTCGGCCATGATCTGTGCGTCTTCGTCGACGGTGACGTAGTGGTCGTTGCCCGGCGGTTCGAGGTACGTCCGCCGACTCTCGATCTCGCGCAGCTCCTCGATGCCGTAGTCGCCGACTCGGGAGACGAACGTCATGTTCGCCGGGTCGCTCTTGTCGAGGACGAACGTGCCCGCGTCCCAGTAGGCGGCGTACACGTAGTCGCCGTGGGCGTACACGTCGTGAATGGAGGTGTTCGGCGGGTCGGCCCAGGCGTCGTCCCAGTCGCCGGGCTGCCAGGTGCCCAGCGTCTCGAACGGCGGCTCGGAGACGTCGACGGCGACGACCTTCCGACCGTCGCTGGCGTTGCCGGTGAGGTAGGCGACGCCGTCGTGGAGGTCGCAGTTGTGGATGCCGTGGTCGGGGGTCGCGAACCAGTCGCCGACGCGGGTGGGAGCGGTCGGATCGCTCACGTCGTACAGGTAGAACCCCCTCGGCGGGGCGGCCTGCGCGGCGCTGGCCACGAGCAGCTGGCCGGCGTCGTACTTCACGTCCCACACCTGGACGAGGTCGTCGCCGGCGTCGTCGCTGAGGTTCTGCTCGGCCTGGGCGATGTTCGGGTCGGTCGGGTCGGAGACGTCGACGGTGACGAAGCCGGTGCCGGTGGCGACGAAGACGTTGTCGCCGTCGGGGCCGACGACGGCCTCCTTGGCGCCGTTGACGTCGGCGCTGCCGAGCGGTTCGAACGTCGCGGGCGGCGCGGCGGTCCGCGCGCGGTCGGTGGCCTGTTCGCGGCTGCCGGCGGTCGCTGCGCCGACCAGCGGCAGCGAGACGGCCGCTGCGCCGGTCCGGAGGAGGTCGCGGCGTCGCAGGCGGGGGTCTGTCTCGGTCACTTCTCGACGGTCCGGCCACGACGGCAAAAACGTACTGGCGCCGGCAGTCACTCGCGGTCGTCCCGGCGCCGCCGGAGCCACCCCACGCCTCCGGCGACGCCCGCCAGCGCGCCGAGCAGGCCGGGGCCGGCCGATCCGCTCTCGGCGGTCCCCGTGTCCGTGCTCGACGCCGCTCGCCCGGTCGTCGGGGTCGTGGCGTCGCCGTCCACGCGTGCGGTCGCGGTTCCGGTTTCGCCCCGGTTGCCCCGACCGTCGATCCGCAACGTCGGCGGCCGGGACCCGTCCGCGACGTGGTGGTGGCCCAGCGTCCCCAGGCGGACCCGCGAGCCCTCGCTGTGTCCCCGTTCTCCGGCGTCGAGGGCGTACAGTCGCCCGTCGTTGGTGCCGGTGAACACGACGCCGTCGACGACCGTCGGCGACGCCAGCGCCTCGTGGCCGGTGTCGAACCGCCAGCGAACGGCGCCGTCGTCGGTCGACAGGGCGTACACCCCGCCGTCGGCGCTCCCGACGTAGACCGTCTCGCCGACGACCGTCGGCGAGGCGAACACGTCGTTGCCCATCTCGGTTCGCCAGCGGCGCGTCCCGTCTGCGGCGTCGAGTGCGTACACCCGGTCGTCGTTGCTCCCCACGTACACCGTCCCGTCGTGGACTGTCGGCGACGACTGCACCGCCGCCCTGGCCGTGACCCGCCAGCGCTCGGCCCCGGTCGCGGCGTCGAGTGCGACCACGACGCCGGCGTCGCTCCCGGCGTACACCCGGCCGTCCCCGACCGTCGGCGCAGACTGGACCGCGGCGCCGAGCGTCGCCGTCCACTCCCGGACCCCCGTCGCGGCGTCGACGGCGTGGACGGCGCCGGCGCTGGTGCCGAACACCGCCGTCCCGTCGTGGACCGTCGTCGAGGCGACGATGCGGCGCCCGGCCGTGACCGTCCAGCGCGGGTCGCCGCTCGCCGCCGCCAGCGCGTACTCGACGCCGTCGTCGTCGCCGACGAACACCAGTCCGTCGCTGACCGTCGGGGAAGTCCTGACGGTCGTCCCGAGGCGGAAGCGCCACAGCGAGGTGCCGCGGTCGGCGTCCAGCGCGTGGACCGCGCCAGTTCCGGCCCGGCCGTCCGTCGTCGCCACGTAGACGACGCCGTCGCGCACCGTCGCCGCGGCGGGCATCGCTCCGTCGAGGTCTCGGGACCACCGGACGTCGCCGGTCTCCGCGTCGAGAGCCAGCACGCGACCGCGCTGCAGCCCCGGGAACGACGCCGTCCCGGCGTAGACGGTCCGGCCGACGACGGTCGGTGAGGCCGTCGCGGGCAGGTTCGTGGCCGCCATCCACAGGCGGTCGCCCTCGGCAGTCGCCGCACCGGTTCCGCCGCCGACGGCCACCGCACCGACGCCGGCCAGCCCCGCGAGGAGACGGCGCCGGGACGGCCGAAGCATACCCCGCTCTGGGGAGTGTCGATGGAAAAGGGTACCGCCGGCCCGGCGGCGTCGAGGACGGTGCGTTCGGATCGCCGAGCAGCACGTACCGATAACCGGTACCTTCTCCGGGCGGCTCCGGCCGGTCGACCCCCTGGCCGAGCCCGGTTTAAATACTCGTTCCGGGCCAACGTTCGGGTATGAGCACGACCGTCCAGTGCTGTCCGGAGTGCGAGGGGCGACTGACCGCAAGCGACGGCGAGACCGTCTGTGCCGACTGCGGCCTCGTGGTCGGGTCCGACCGCATCGACCGCGGCCCCGAGTGGCGCCGCTGTGACGACGATGCCGTCGACCGCAAGCGCACCGGCGCTCCCCGGACGCGCACCCGCCACGACCGCGGGCTGTCGACCCAGATCGGGCACGGCGACGGCGCGAGCACCTACGCCAGCGGACGCAAGCGCCGGCAGATCGCCCGGATGCGCCGCGAGCACAGCAGGGCCCAGATCGCGTCGAAAGCCGAGCGCAACCAGGTGTACGCCTTCGCGGAGATTCGCCGGCTCACCAGCGATCTCTCCTTGCCCCGGCGCGTTCAGGAGGCCGCCTGCTCGCTGTTCGAGTCCGCCCAGTCGGAGGACCTGCTCAGGGGGCGGTCGCTGGAGGGCTTTGCCGCCGCGGCGGTGTACGCCGCCTGCCGGACCGCGACCGTCTCGCGGACCCGCGGCGAAGTGACCGACGCCGCCCGCGCCGACGACGGCGAACTGTCGGCGGCTTACGACGCGATGAACGCGGACCTGGGGCTGCCGACGGGACCGATCGACCCCCGCGAGTACCTGCCGCGGTTCGCCAGCCGACTGGAGCTGTCGGGCGCCGTCGAGCGACGGGCGACCGACCTCGCCGAACGCGGGGCCGACGCGGGACTGGTCACGGGGCGAGACCCCAGCGGGTTCGCGGCGGCCTGCCTGTACACCGCCGCCGGCGCCGAGGGGGCCGACTGCACGCAGGCCGAGGCCGCCGAGGTCGCCGACGTCGCGCCGGTGACCATCCGGTCGGCGTACCACGACCTGCTCGAACTGGAGGCGTAGGAGGTCGCGTCCGGAGTCGACTCAGCGCGGCGATTCGGGGAGTTCCGCGGCCAGCTCGCGGTAGGCGGCGGTCGCCGCGGCGTCCGGGGCGACGGCACGGACGGGCACCCCCGAGGCCTGCGCGCCGGCGACCCGCTCGGAGTCGGGGACCGTCACGACCGGCGCGCCCAGCGCGCGGCGGACTCGCTCGACCGGCGGGTCCGGCCCCGCGCGGTTCAGCGCCGCCGCGGCCACGCCGGCGTCGAGTTCCCTGGCGAGCGCGCGGGTCCGCAGGACGTCCGGCAGCGCGACGGCGTCCGGCGTCGTGACCAGCACGCAGGCGTCGGCGGCCAGCAGCGGCATCCCAGCGTCGGCGCTCAGCCCCGCGGGGCAGTCCACGACGACGGGGTCGTAGGCCCGCTCGACGGCCGCCAGGGCGTCGGTCAGCCGCCGCGGGTCGGCGGCGCGGGCCCCCGCGAGGCTCCGGCCGCAGGGCAGCACGTCGACCGGTCCGGTCTCGTCGATGGCCTCGACGGGGTCCGCGCGGTCGGCCAGGACGTCGTGGAGGTCCGGGCCGCGCTCGCCCGGGAGGTTCGCCATCCCGAGGTCCGCGTCGACGACCACCCCGTCGCAGGTCGCGGCGAGGTTCAGCGCCGTCGTGGACTTGCCGACCCCGCCCTTGCCCGCGGCCACGGCGACGATCACGACAGGGCCTCCAGGGCAGACCGGGGCAGCGTCGCCGCCTCGGCGCGCTCGGCCAGCGCCTCCGCGCGGCGCGCGACCGCCCGGAGTCGCCGGGCCTCCGCCGAGAGTCTCTCCGCCTCCGCGACCAGTGCGTCGCGACCGCCAGTCGCCGCCAGCGCCGCCGTCGCCGTCGACAGCGGCGCCGCCGGGTGAACGCGCTCGACGCGGTCGCAGCGCCGCTCGACCGCCTCGAACCACGCCGCGACCGGTTGGGGGAGGTCCGGCGGCACGGCTTCCGCTCCGTCCTCGGCGGCGGTCTCGTCACCGTCGGGCGCCGTCGGCGTCGGGTCCTCGGCCCACTCCCAGTCCACGGGGTCGCCCCCGGTCGCCGCGGCGGCGTCGTCGGTCCCGATTTGGTCCCCGGACGGCGGCGTCTCGGGGTCCACGGGAACCGCGTCCCGCGGCGGCGCGCCACTGCCGAGCGTCCGCACGACCGCGTCGGCGTCGGGGTCGTCGAACGCGCGCTCCGGGCCGTCGGCGGCCGTCCGGTCGACCACCTCGACGGGCGGGTCCGGCGGCTGCTCCTCGGTCGCGAACCCCACCCCGCGACGGCCGCCGGCGGGGACGCGGACGGTCACTGTCCGGTCGCTCCAGCCCGCCTCGGGGACGCCGCGGCGCCGCGGCGGCATGACCGGCGTCGCCGCTCGCAGGTCGACGGCGAGCGCCGCGTCGGCGTCGTTCTCGACTCGCACCGACACCAGCCACGCCGGCTCGGTCTCCCGAACCGTGGACTCGACGGAGAGCACGCCGACCCTGGCCGCCCGTTCGGTCTTAAACTCTGAGGACGGGAGCGTCGAGCCACGCGGCCGCGCTCGCGGCGTCGGCGAAGCAGTCGGCCGCGAGGACGACCGGCGCGGTCGGGCGCCCGTGGCGGTAGGCGGCCAGTTCCGCCGCGACGGGGTCGCTCGGGAGGCCGTCGGCGGCGGCGGGGACCGTCGCCAGCGTGGCGACGAATCCCGCCAGGGCGCGGTCGGCCAGCGCAGCGCGAGCCTCCCGGCGGCGGTTCGCGAGCCTGTCTTCGAGTTCGAGGCGGCGCTCGCGCAGGTCCCGGGCCTCGCGGGCCGCCTCCCGGGCGCGGTCGAGGCGCTGGCGGGCGGCGACCCGTTCGGTCTCGGCGTCGACGAGGCGGTCGGTCGCCTCGTCGAGGTCCGCCGCCAGCGTCGCGGTGTCGCCGCCGCGCTCGCGACGCTCCTGCAGGCGGCCGCGCAGTTCCGCAACGCGCTCGCGCAGGCGGTCGGTCTCGGCGGTCGTCTCGGCGAGACGCCGGCGCATGGCCCGCCGGTCGACCGTCGGTGGATCGACCGCGGCCAGCCGGTCCCGAACCTCGGCGATTGCGTCGTCCTGTGGCGCGTCGTGGCCGCGGCTCCGGGCGACCGCCGCGAGCACGCCCCGGTCGGCGCCGCGGGACCCGTCGACCGGTCCCAGGGTCTCGACGAGCGGGCCTGGCTCGGGGGCGTCGATTCGGAGCCCGTCGGGCCCGGAGCGCTCGGGGTCCAGCGCGGCCAGCGCGTCGTCGGCGGCGACCCGCGTCTCTCGGAAGTCGACCGCTGGCCCCTGAAACCGTCGGCCGTCGAGGACGACCCGGACTGACGACGCGGCGGTCTCCGTGACGACGGCGCTCACAGCTCTCGCTCCCGCATCGTCTCGGGGTCCGGGTGGTCGGTGCCGGCGGCGAACGCCGAGTACGGCGTGCTCGGGTGTTCGCGGTCGGCGTACGCGCGGGCGGCCTCCCTGACGCCCTCTGGCACCGCCTCGAACTCGTTGAACGGCTCCGTGCGCTCGACCTGCACGTCGTCGCCGCACTCGGCGCGCAGGCGGACCGCGAGGAAGGCCGACAGCTCCGTCGGCGCCAGCAGCGCGGCTCGGCCGAACCGCCGGACGACGACGTCCTCGTGAGTCCGGCAGGCGTTTCGCAACCGTTCCCGGGCGCGCCGGGAGTAGGTGACGAGCAGCAACACGGCGGCGGCTCGGCACCCTGATTTCAAAAGTCTTCGGAACGGAATCAACTGTCGGGCAGGCGCTCGACGCCGATGGGGTCGCACTCGGCCAGTTCCGCGGCCCGCTGGCGGGCGGCCCGCGGGGAGTCGGCGACGACGACCGGCGCCGGTTCGTCCGCCGCGGCGGGTTCGACGCGGTAGGCCGCCAGGTCGTCCTCACTGAACTCGGTGGCGTAGGTCCGCAGCGTCGCCAGCACGCGCCGTTCGGTGTCGCCCAGCGACGCCTCGCCGGCCTCGAACGCCGACAGCGCCTCCTCGACGTTGCGCAGCGCGGAGATGCGATCCATCCGCCCGGAGTCTCGCCCGGCGACGAAATGAGCGTGACGGTGTCGCGCCGCCGGCGTCGACGGGGCCGCGGAGTCGCGAGCCACGGTAGACTCAGAGGATCGCGATCGCGATCCTCGTCGCCGCCGCGGGCGGCGAGTAGACCACGGCCTGTGGCGCCGCGCCGTCGGGGAGGTCGACCGGGAGCGACTCGCCGGGGGGCAGCATCCCGTCACCCAGCGACAGCGACTCGTCGCCGACGGGCACCGACACCTGCGCCAGCGGCAGCGGGTCGCCCGCGAAGTGCTCCAGCGTGAGCGTCCCCGACTCGACCGTCGCGTCGGCGGCGACCAGCGGTGGGTCTCGGCCGCCGCCCGAGTCGGCGATCGGTTCCTGCACGGCCACGTCGACGACCCGGTCGGCCCGTCGGACGGCGAGTTCGCCTTCGTCGGTGTCGCCGAGGGCGGCGGCACGGACTTCGGGGTCGTCGTAGGCTGCCCGCACCGTCTCCGGCCCCGCGGGTCCGTCCGCCGTCGTCCAGAGCCAGTACCGGTCGACGAGTTCGTTCCCGGCGACGGACCGTCCGTAGCCCACGCGGACGCTCGCGGCGACGTCGTCGGGCACGGCGCTCCCGCCGGGGAGCACGTCGTCGGCACCCTCGCCGGCGGCGATCCGCGGCGGGTCGATCCACACGCTCAGCGGCCACCCTACCTCGTCCGTGTACCGCTCGTAGGTCGCCGACTCCTCGTGGCGGCGTAACTGGTCGCCGGCGGCCGTGGCAAACAGCGGGACCGTCTCGTCGACGAAGGCTCGCGCGGGGTCGTCCGCGTCCTGCCTGGCGGGCCCGGCGACGACGCCCGCGTCGCCGACGGCGACGAACCGCGTCCCGCCCGACCTGCCCCAGCGGTAGTAGTCGACTCCCTCCGCGGTTTCGAACCGCTGGTACGGCGTCGTCGTCAGTCGCTCCGTCACGTCGGCGCGCTCGAAGGAGCCGACGTACGCCGCGCCCCGCCCGGCGATGCCACCGATCACGCCGTTCAGTTCCTCGTACTCGACACCGACGTAGCCGTAGACCGCCGCCCAGATCGTGCGGGTCTCGTACTCGCTCGCCGGGAGGTCCGATCGGAAATCCCGGGCGTAGGCGACGTTGTATGCGATGCTCTGGACACCCTGGCGGTCGCCCGTTCCGGGCTGCCACCGACGGTAGGTCGGGTCGCCGGCCGTCACCGAGAGGTACCGGAACAGGTCGTCGTTCGGACGTTCGGTCGTCGCGACGCCGTCGCTGGGTCCGGTGTCGTCGGCCGGGTCGGCCGTGGTGGCACGACCGTCCGCGTCGTCGTTCTTCGGCCCCCATCTGAACGAACACCCTGCGAGACCGACCGCGACGGGCACGCTGCCGGCCAGCAGGCGGCGCCTGGATACGCGCCGTGTCATGTCGGGGTCCTGTTGCTCTCTCCTCAATAGATTACCGATGGCTGCGGTGAGCGACCTGGGCGAGGCGCTTCCAGGCCGTTCGCTCGGGTCGTCGGCGCATCGAAACGAGCGTGACGAGTCGGTCGTCAGAACTCGCCCGCGACGATGTCGCCCACCCGCTCGCGGTCGAACAGCGTCTCGTCGACGTCGTACACCTGGCGGGCGGCGCGCTCGGTGACGACGAGGTTCGTGATCGGACCCTGGTACAGCGGCCCGCCGCGGTAGACGTTTCCGTTCTGGACGGCGCTGAGCTCGCTGGCGACGTCGTGGGTCTGCATGAACGCGACGACGGTGTCCTCGAACGCCGCCCGCGTCTTGGCCTCCTGGCCCCGGAGCATGAGATGGGGCGGGTCGATGTCGAGCAACGTCTCCAGGTCGATCCGCCCGCGGGTCTCGTGGAAGTCCTGGACGTCGGTCTCGGCCAGCGCGTCCCGGACGCCCAGGTCGCGCCACTGCTTGAAACTCGTTCCGTCGCCGATCAGGTACGGGGAGAACACCTCCGGCTTGTCGCCGGCCGCCCAGGCCACCGCGATAGCGGGGCGATCGTCCGCCGCGGGGACGATGTCGTCGAGAGTGGCCTGGAACTCATCGTGGAGCGCGGCGAACGCCTCGAAGCGCTCCCGTTCGCGGAACAGCTCGGCGAGTCGTTCGAACGCCTCGTACAGCGAGTAGTAGCTGTAGTCCTCGTGCCAGTCGTAGCCCGTCGAGAAGATGCTGTTGCCGAAGAAGGGGGCGATCTGGTTCTCGATCTCCTCGACGTCCTCGGCGCCCATCTGGAAGCGGTTCTGCAGGAAGTTCGGGTCCATGACGTGGACGTCGCCGTCCAGCGCGTAGAACCGCTCCTTGCTGATCCCGTCCTGGTAGAGCGCCGTCATGGCGTCGGTGTCGACGGAGACGCCCGGAATCTCCTCGTAGTACCGGGTGTGGTACCGCGAGGGGAGCCAGACGCCCTTCGGCGGGTCCTGGCCCAGCGCGATCCCCATGTCGGCCCAGCTGCCGTTGTTCGCGACCCAGGTGTCCGGTGGTGTGTCGAACGTGACGGTCCCGACGGGTTCCATCTCGACGTCGTAGGGGCCGCTCGGGGTCGCGGTGCCCGCCGAGCCGTCGGAGCTCCCGGTGTCCGTCGCCCCGGGCTCGTCGGTCTCGGTGTTGCCTTCGATGTCGCTGGAGCTGGTACAGCCCGCGAACACCCCGGCGCTCGCCAGTCCGGCGGTACGCAGTACGTCGCGTCGTGTCGGTCGTCCGTCTTCCATGTTTTTTAGGCGTACCTAAAAATTACATAACCCTTCCGGAACGGCCTGGCTCAGGGACGGTCGTCTGCCAGTGCCCGTCGGGGGGTGATCCGGAGTTCCGGGTCGTGGCTGACGTCGGCCTCGACGCCGAACACGTCTGCGAGGAGCTGTTCGGTCACGACCTCTCCCGGCGGCCCCCAGTCGTACAGCGTTCCGTCACGGAGCGCGACCAGGTAGTCGGCGAAGCGGACGGCCTGTTCGATGTCGTGGAGGACGACGGCGACCGTCGTGCCCTCCCGCTCGTTGAGCCCGCTGATCGTCTCCAGGACGGTGAACTGGTTGTGCAGATCGAGGAAGGTCGTCGGTTCGTCGAGCAACAGGATGTCCGTCTCTTGGGCCAGGACCATCGCGATCCAGGCCAGCTGGCGTTGCCCGCCGGACAGTTGGGCCAGTTCGGCGTCCCGGAGATGCTCGACCCGGGCGAGTTCCAGCGCGCGGTCGACGGCCTCGTGGTCCGCCTGGTCGACCCGTTCGAACACGCCACGGTGGGGGTACCGGCCGTGGTACGCCAGGTCCTCGACGGTGATCGATCCCGGCGACTCCCGTTCCTGCGAGAGTGCCCCCAGCCGTTTCGCGAGTTCGGTCCGGTCGTACGACTCGATCGCTCTCCCGTCGAGTGTGACCGTGCCGCTCGCAGGGTCGAGCTGGTCGGACAGCGCCTTCAGCAGCGTCGACTTGCCGCTGCCGTTGGGCCCGACCAGCGCGGTCACGGCGCCCTCGGGAACGTCCAGCCGGGCACACTCCACGACCGGCTCCGTCGAGGTTGGGTATCGCAGCTCCAGCTCCTCGCCGACGAGTGCGCTCTCGACGGCCACGCCGTCGGAGTCGGTGAGCCGGTCGCGCTGGACGCGTTCCCGTTCGCTCATCAGAGTTCACCCATGGCGTCCTGCCGTCGCATCAGATAGAGGAAGTACGGGCCACCGATCAGGCCGGTGACGACGCCGACCGGAACCTGAATCGGGCGCAGCGCCAGCCGTGCGACGGCGTCCGCAGAAACCATGAGCGCGGGCCCGACGAACACGCAGCCGATCAGCAGCCGGCGGTAGTCGCTCCCGAGGATCGTCCGGACGATGTGCGGGACGACGAGGCCGACGAAACTGACGATGCCGGCGACCGCGATGGCGGCACTCGCCGCGAGGATGGCGACGCTCGCCATGCCGAAGCGGACGGCCTCGACGCGCATCCCGAGGGACTTGGCGGTTCGTTCCCCGAGCAACAGCAGGTTCAGCTGCCGCGCGCCGAGCAGCGCGAGGCCGACCGAGAGGACGCTCGGGATCAGCGCGATGCGGACGTCCCCCCAGTCGGCGCCGGCCAGCGAGCCGCTCGTCCAGGCGATGGCCGATCGAACTGCCCCGATGTCCTCGGCGAGGTAGAACAGTCCCTGCTGGAGCGAGTGGAAGATCATGCTCACCACGACGCCGGCCAGCACCAGGCGGACGGGGCTCGTGCCGCCCTTCCAGGCGATGGCGTACACGAGGAGGAACGCCACCGTGCCGCCCAGCGCGGCGAACAGCGGCAGGAACGGTGCCAGCCCGGTGAACACGACGAGCGTCAGCAACACGGCGAAGCCCGCCCCGGAACTGACCCCGAGGACGAACGGACTCGCGAGTTCGTTCCTGGTCACGGCCTGGAAGACGGCCCCCGACACCGAGAGCGTGGCCCCGGCCAGAACGGCGACGACGACCCGCGGCACACGGAGGTTCCAGACGACGAGGTATCGGCGGCTCATCCGCGGGAGTTCGGCGTCGAGCAGGAACGCCCGCCACACCTCCGGGTTGAGCAGCATCGCCGGGTCCAGCAGGATGTGCAGCGCCTCGCCGAACGTCGTCGGGTAGGACCCGAACGCCACTTGCACGAGCCCGGCGGCGACGGTCACGACGGCGCTCACCAGACACAGCGACACCAGACGACCGGTCACCAGGCTGCGACCGCGGCCGGTCGTCGTCGTCGCGTCGGCCCGAGGCGACTCTCCCATTCTTGTTTTAGGTATGCCTAATTCTTCGTTTATTCATTTCGGTTCGGAGAGACCGAGCCTCGACGCCTTGGTGACGACGGCTACCCCTTGGCGATGATCGTCGTCACGTCGGCCGCGGGCGGCGAGTAGACGACGGCCTGTGGCGCCGCTCCGTCGGGGAGGTCCACCGACGCGGATTCGCCGGGGCGCAGCTCACCCGCGCCCAGCGACAGCGACTCGTCGCCGACCGGCACCGTCACCTGGCCCAGGGGCAGGGGGTCGCCGCCGTGGTGCTCCAGCGTGAGCGTCCCACCGTCGACAGTCGCCTCGACGGCGACCAGCGGTGGGTCTGTGCCGCCGCCGGGGTCGGTCACCCGATCGAGGACCGCCACCTCGACCACTCGCCCGTCGGCACGGACTGCCACTTCGTCGCCGCCGGTGGTCGTCAGCACCGCCCGGCGCACGACTGGGTTCTCGTAGGCTGCCCGAACGTCCGCTGGGCTGGCCGGCCCGTCGTCGGTCGTCCACAGCCAGTAGCGATCGACGACCGCGCCGTCGGCGACGTGGCCGGCGACCCCGGTCCGGACGCTCTCTCCGACGTCCTCGGGCACGGCTTCGCCGCCCGGCGGGAAGTCGTTGGTCGCCACTCCGCCAGACTGTGCTGCCACCGGCTCGTCGACCCACGCGTACAGCGGCCAGCCGACGGCGTCGGTGTAGCGGGCGTACAGCTCTGACTCCTCGTGGAGGCGCGGGCGCTCGCCCGCAGCCGTCGCGAACAGCGACGTCGTCTCGGCGACGAACGTCCCTGCGGGATCGTCCTCGGTGGCCCACGCCGGCCCAGCGACCACCGCCGCGTCGCTCACGCCGACGAACGTCGTTGCCCCGGTCCGGTCCCAGCGGTAGTAGTCGACGCCGTCGGTGCGCTCGAACTGCTCGTAGGGCAGCCCCGCGAGACGCTCGGTCACGTCGTCGCGGCCGAACGAGCCGAGGTAGACGGCCGCCCGCGAGCGCAGACCCTGCATCATCCCGTCGAGTTCGTCGAACGCCACGCCGACGTAGCCGTTGAACATCGCCCACCCGGCCCGGCGCTCGTAGATTCCTGCCGGGAGCGCGTCGCGGCGGCCCCTGACCCGCCCGATGTTGTACGCGGCGTCCTGTAACCCCGCGACGTCGCCGGTCCCGGGTTGCCAGCGACGGTAGGTGGGGTCGTCGGCCGACAACTCCGGAAACGACGCCGTCCCCGGCCGGGCGGTGGTCGTCTCGCTGCCGTCTGGTGCCCCGGTACCGCCAGCCATCGTGGGGTCGGTCTCGCCGCCGCCGCCACCGCCGCACCCCGCCAGCCCAACCGCAACGGGCACGCTGGCCGCGAGCACCCGCCGACGAGAGATGCGTCGTCTCATGCTCGGCCCGTCTCGGTCGGCACGCAAGAGCGCTGTGGCGACGCCCGGGCTCGCGCGGTTCGCATCGCCCCCAGACGATCGCCCGCCGCTCACACCTCCGCGATTGCGGTCGTCACGTCGGCTGCAGGTGGCGAGTAGACGATGGCCTGTGGCTCCGCCCCATCGGGGAGGTCCACCGACACCGACTCGCCGGGGCGCAGTTCGCCCTCGCCCAGCGACAGCGACTCGGCGGTGCCCGGCACCGACAGCCGCGCCAGCGGCAGGCGGTCGCCGCCGAAGTGCTCGAGGGTCAGCGTCCCGGCGTCGACGGTCGCCTCGACGGCGACCAGCGGCGGGTCGGCGCCGCCACCCGCCTCGGAGACTGGGCTAACGAGCGCCAGTTCGACCACCCAGCCGTCGCGGCGCACTGCGAGGTCGCTGTTGCCGGCCTGTTCCAGGGCCGCGCGGCGGACCTCGGGGTCGTCGAAGGTTGCCCGGATGTCTGCGGGGGCCGCCGGCCCGTCCTCGGTCGTCCACAGCCAGTACCGCTCGACGACGGCGCCGTCGGCGAGGTACTGCCCGAACCCGACACGGACGCTCTCGGCGATGTCGTCGGAGACGACGTCGACGCCCGGGAACGCCTGGGTGACGCTGGCGCCGGCGCTCCGGGCGGGCCGCGGCGGCGTGGCCTGCGCGACCAGCGGCCAGCCGACGGCGTCGGTGTACCGCGCGTACAGCTCGGACTCCTCGTGGAGCCGCGGGCGCTCGCCCGTCCCCGTTGCGTACAGCGGTGTCGTCTCCGCGACGAAGGTCTCCGCAGGATCGTCCACGTCGGACCGCGTCCCCCCGGCGAGCACCGCCGCGTCGCTCACGCCGACGACCCTCGTCCCCCTGGTCTGGTCCCAGCGGTAGTAGTCGACGCCGTCGGTGCGGTCGAACTGCTCGTAGGGGAGCCCCTCGAGACGCTCGGTCACGTCGCCGCGGGCGAACGACCCGAGGTAGATAGCCGCGGCGGAGCTCAGCCCGAAGATCATCCCGTCGAGTTCGTCGAACTCCACGCCGACGTAGCCGTTGAACATCGCCCACCCCACCTGGTTCTCGTAGGTCGCCGCCGGGAGCGCGTCGCGGCGGGCTCTGGTTCGCCCGAGGTTGTACGCGGCGTCCTGTAACCCTGCGATGTCGCCGGTCCCGGGCTGCCACCGTCGGTACGCCGGCTCACCCGCAGACAGTTCGGGGAACGCTGCCAGCTCCGGGCCCGTCGCCGTCGTCGTCCCGTCGTCGGTCCCGGTCGTCCCGACCGTGGTGGTGCCGTCCGCGTTCGCCGCCGGGTCGCCGTCGCCGCCGTCGTCACCGTCTCCGTCCCCGCCGCCACTACAGCCCGCCAGCCCCATCGCAACGGGGACGCTGGCGGCGAGCACGCGTCGACGAGAGATGCGTCGTGTCACGCGAAGCCGGTCACGGGCGACACGGAAGAGCGCTGTGGCGGCGCCCTACAGGCCCAGGTCCAGCAGATGGTTCGCGGCCAGCGCGACCAGCGCACAGCACAGCAACCCGACGACGACGCCGAAGCCGATGGTCCACCCGACGGCCTCGGCCAGCGCCCCGACGACCACGCTGCCCGGCGCCGCCAGAAACATGTACGTCGTCCGCGCCAACCCGAAGCCGTAGCCGCGCTCGGCCTCGGAGAACTGGTCGACGAACCTGGCTTGCAGGACGCCCGGCCAGGCGATGCCGACCCCGAGCGTCCCCACGCCGGCGACGGTGCCGACGGTGCCGGGCACCACCAGCAGCACCGTCAGGCCGCTCGCGGCGACGACGACGCTGGCCGCCAGCGCGAGGTCCCGCGAGACCGCGTCCGACACCCGACCGGCGATCGGCTGGGCGACCGCCGACAGCGCGAACACCGCGCCGAAGGCGACGCCGGCGGTCCCCTCGTCGAGGCCGCGAAACTGGACCAGAAAGGTCGGGAGGAACGACGACACCGCCTGGAACGTGAACGAGACGACGACCGCCAGCACGGTGGTGTAGGCGACGCCGGGCCTGCCCAACAGCCCCCGGATTCGCCCGAGGTCCAGCGCCGCGGCGAACCGCCGGTCCGGACGCGCCGGCTCCAGCCGCGGGACCAGCCACAGCGTCGCCAAAAGCAGCGGCGCGACCGCGACCGCACCCAGCCCCATCGCGACCCGCCAGCCGTACGCCGACCCCACGAACCCGGCCACTGCGGGGTAGGCGACGCCGGCCAGCGCGCCCGCCGCGGTGAGCCACCCCAGGGCGCCGCCGCGCTCGTCGAACAGCCGCGACAGCAGGGCGGTCGCCGGCGAGAAGAACAGCCCGGTACCGACCCCCAGAACGAGCACGAACAGCGCGTACACCGGGAACGTCGGCGCCAGCGCGAGCAGGGCCGTCCCGACGACGGTCCCGACCAGCCCCGCCACCAGCAGCCGTCGCTCGCCGTACCGGTCGGCCAGGACGCCGCTGGGGAACTGCGTCAGCGCGTACGTCGCCCACAGCCCCGTCAGCGCCAACCCCATCCACGACTCGGAGGTCGACAGGTCCGTCAGCACGAACGGCACCAGCGGCCCCAGCAGGAACCGCGCCCCCAGCTGGACGAAGTTCCCGCCGGAGACGACCGCGAGCGTCCGCCGCCGGTTGCCCGTCGCTTCAGACACGCTCGGTCGGTGGCGGCCCGCCCGGGTCAACTACAGCCCAGCGGTAACATTGGCCGACTGGGGGTCGGTGCCAGGTCACGCGCCGGCGCCCGCGGTTCGGGCGCCGCCGTCAGGTCGTTCGCAGGTGGTCGGTCGCCGGCTCGTACACCTCGCCTTTCTGCTTCAGTTTCTCGATCTCGTGTTCGGCCTTCGAGCCGTCCATCCCGATCTCGTCGGCCCGATCCATCACCACCTCGACCGGCGCGCCCTCCTCGTACTCCTCCTCGATCTCGCCGATGAGTTCCTTGAGGTTGCGGATGCGGTCCCGCTGGCTCTTGGAGGTGCCCGTCTCCACGACGTCGGCGTCGAACTGCCCCGTCTCCGGGTCGACGCCGATGTCCTGCAGGCACGACCGGACGATCTCGATCACCCGCTCGGCGTCGTCCTCACTGACGGTGTCGGCCAGGCGAACCCGCGCCGAGGCCTCCGCGAGTCGCACCAGCGCCTCCAGTTGCCGAGCGGTCACCGGCACCGGCGCGTCCTCCTCCAGCCCCTTCGAGCGCAGGTCGACGTAGAACTCCCGGATCGCCGCCCGGGCCTCGTCGGTCATCCGCGGGTGGCAGTTCTGCTTGGCGTAGGCGACGTACTTCCGCAGCAGTTCGGCGTCGATCTCCGGGTCGACCTGCTCGACGGCGTCGTCGACTTCCTCCCGGCTGACGTCCGGGCTCGTCATCTGCTCGTGCTGGGTGTTCAGCTCCCCCGCGTAGTTCGTCGTCAGGATGTGCTCGGCGAGGTTGCGGTCCTCCTCCTCGTCGGGCTCGTCCGTGACCGTGAAGATCAGGTCGAACCGCGAGATCAGCGCCGGTTCGAGGTCGATCTGCTCGCCGATCGGCTCGTACTGGTCGAACCGACCGTACTTCGGGTTCGCGGCGCCCAGCAGCGAACAGCGAGATTTCAGCGTCGCGTTGATCCCTGCCTTGGAAATGGAGATTTCTTGCTGCTCCAATGCCTGGTGCATAGCCGAGCGGTCCTCCGAGTTGTGGACGACCATCCCGTTGGCGAGGAAGTTGTGGGTCCCCTCGACGGTGAGGTCGTACACCGCCGGCTCCGAGCGCGTCTCGACGGCCGCGAGCAGGTCTCGAATCCGTTTGCGGACGGTATCGACCCGGTCGAGAGTCGTGTCACGTAGTTCGTCGAAGCGGTCGGTCTCGACGGTACCCGAGATCCACCGCGAGACGGTCGTCTGGTGGACGCCGATGTCGTCGGCGAGGTCGCTGTGGGAGATGTCGTACCGGTCCATCGTCGCCTGGAGCGCCTCCCAGTCGTCGACGTGCGGGGTCCGATCGAGGAGCGTTCGGGCCCGCTGGACTGCCTCGGCGCGGGGACATCCCACGATGTCGGCGAGCTCTCGCCGGAGCAACGTACGCTCGTCGGTCGGATCGGACGGCTCCCCGTTCCGGACTGCAGACACCTGTCGCCACTTCACGTCGCCCTCCACGAGTTGCCGGAGCGGTGTCAGATCGGTCTCCACGACCTCGGAGACGACATCGAGCAACCGCTCGCGCACGCGCTCCGCGAGCGGGTCGTCGTCGCCCCACAGTCGGGACACCGTCTGCTGGTTGTACCGCGTCCCCGTCGCGAGTTCGGACTGCGAGACGTGGTATCGGCTCTTCAGCGTGTCGAGGTGGTTCCACGAGGGGTTCTCCTCCGACCGGAGACGGTCTCGATCCGACCGCGCCCGCTCGCGTCGCGTCTCGAACGCGTCGAGTATCCGTTCCGCTCGGTGCAGCGACACGTTCGCGTCGCCGTTCTCGAAGTTGCAGTACGTCGCGTCGCCGATGCCACACTCCGCCTGGTGCAGTCGGAGCGACGTCCGGAGCTGTTCGAGGAGTTCGCCACAGTCGGGGAGCACGTCCAGAATCGTGCGGTCGCCGTCCACCGTCTCGCAGGTGGCTTCCAGTGCTCGTTGCTTCCGGTCGAGCGTGAACCCGATCTGGCGCTCGAACCGCCGAAGCGAGCCTGCGTCGGTGATCGCGAGGATGTACAGATCTCGCCCGTCGGTGCGCTCGTCATGCTGAATCTGACACGACACGCCGAACTCCAGCAGGAGCTGTTTCGCGCCCAGCAGGAGTTCCTCACTCGACGAGTGGATCTTGACCGCCCGCGAACCGACGCTGCCTTCGCTGTCGGCGAGGGCCCGCAGGAACGCGGCCTTGGCCTCGCGCGACGCCGTCGTCACCGCCCGAGGGAGTCGCTTGCCGTCGTACGTCTCCAGGTTCATCCCGGCCTCGACCACCGCGTCGGCGTACTCTCGGCCGTGCAGTCGCACGGTCTCGACGCCGTCGTCGCGCTGCTCGCTCGGTGGGCGGGTCGGCTCACCCTCGAAGGCACGACGACACGCCGTCTCGAAGTGCGAGAGCAACTGTTCCTCCTTGTTCGTGAAGCGGATGCCGTACACGCCCTCCTCGCGGTCGTCGTACAGGTTCCCGTCGCCAGCGAGGTACCCGAGGACCGCCGCCATCGCGGTGGTGTCGTCGGTTGGTTGGGTCGCGTCCGGGGATGTCGCGACAGCACCACCGTCGGTGGCACGGTCCGGAATCCGTCGCGGGACGTACACCCAGTCGCCGTCGCACAGTTCCGCGGCGGGGCGCTCCACACGCTCTCCGTCCTCCAGCACGAAGAACGGGTGGTCGTCGGTCGCCGTGAGTCGCTCGCCGGACGAGAGTTCGACCTTCGTCAGCGACTCGGGTGCCTCGTACTCGTGGACCGCCGTGACCGGTCTCGTGACGACGCTCCCGTCGTCGGTCATCGTCCAGATGTCCAGGTCGACGTCCCTGATCGTGCGTCCGTTCGGGAGCGGTTCGACGGTTCCCTCGTCGGTGGCCTCCGCTGCGACCTCCCGCATCCTGTCGATGCGGCCGTCGCCGAGGTGAACCAGCGTGTCGCCGGTCACACAGCGCATCTTGTCCAGTTCGTCGACCGCCGCGACGCCCTGGTCGGCGAGCACCAGGGCACCGGCCTCCAGAGTCCACTGCTGGCCCTCGCCGAAGTCGTCGCGGACGGCCGCTGCCGTGAGACCAGCGGACGACGATCCCTTCCCCGAGGTGTACACCGATCGCGGCGCGATGTTTTTGACGTAGGAGAGGAGCTGAGAGTTGTGCGAGACGATGCCGTTCGAGACGTAGGTGTGCGTGCCCTCGACTTCGAGGTCGTACACCCAGTCGTCGTCCGGCTTCACCGTCTCTATCGTCTCGATGCGATCCCACGACACGTCATTGGTCGCGAGCGACCGCAGCGCAGCGATGTCGTCGCTGACATGGAGTGCGTCGTCGATGTGATCACCGACCACCGCCGCTGCGTCTCTGACTCGCCCGCCGTCCGGCGCGACTTCGCCCTGCTCGTAGAGACTGATCGACCGCTGAGACACACCGATCCCGTCGGCTAGGTCCTTCTGCGAGAGGCCCAGTAACTCGCGTGCGTTCTCTACGGCGTCCCAGTCGCCGTTCTCGATGTTCGTGCGGAGTGTCTCCAGTTCCGCGAGGCGCCGTTCGAAGGTGGCAACGACTTTCCGCAGACTCTCCTGACTCGGGTTGCGGTCGCCTCGCTCGTAGTGTTGATACGTCGTGCGCGGAACTCCGCAGTCGTGCTGAGAGAGGCAGAGTCGTTCCCGGACGCGTCGAAGTTCGTCGCCGAGACCGGGAACTACGTCCACGTTCGTGTTGGTCTCACCGCTGTCGATCTCGGCTGCACTCTTCGTCTTGCGCTCCGTCACGAACCCGACCTTTCTGCAGTACCGGCGGAACTGATCGCCGCTGACTCTCAGACGGTAACTGCCGTTGTTTCGCTCGAACCGTTGTGAGGTGATTCCAAGAGAGAGCAGTAGGCTCTGCACGTCTCGCAGGAGTTCTTCGCTCGTCGAGGCTACGGTCAGCTCGCGCTGTGTGGTCGAGACGTGACACTCCGCGTCGACGTACGCGCGGAGGAACTCGGTCTTCGTCTCCGTGCTCGCACTCATCACAGCTTCGGGCACCCGCTGCTCGGCGGACGATTCGAGCAGTGCCGGTTCGAGGTTCTCGAGCCAACTGACGAACTCGGAACTCGAGCAGTAGATCTCCCGGGCTGTCTTGTCGTCGTGTGGCCCACGTTCGGTACAGTTCAGGCCGTACCGTTCGAGCGTGTTGGCGACATCGTCGAGGATTTCGCGATCGTTGTTGGTCAGGAACAGGTGGCCCGTGTTGTCCTCGCGCCGCTCGACGTACCCTTCCGCAACCACGTACCCGACGAGACGAGCGAGCTCCGGGGTCCACCTGTCTGGGGCATCGAAACGAACGGCGTTGTTCGATCTCGACAGTCTATAGGCGACATCCAACGCGTCGTCGCCCTCGCTCGGGAGTGTATTCGGCGTGGCGACGAACTGGCCCTCTTTGAGCGACTCCGCGGGAGTTGCCTCGGGTCCGCGACCGGTGTTGACGAACAGCGGGTGCGACGGTGTCACTTCGATCTCGGTCCCGCTCGCAGTCTGGATCCGGTACAGTTCCGACGGCGCTTCGCGCTTCCAGACCTTCGTCGCTGTCCGCTGTTCCAGTGTCTCGTCATCGGTCAGCGACGGCAGTTCGATGTCCGCGTGATCCCACACGCCGTCGTCGACCGGGTTCGGGTCGTCGAGATTCGACTCGACGAGTTCCCGGATCGGGTGTTCCGTCCCGTCGCTCAGCGCCACTCTCGTATCGCCCGAAACGCACTTTCCGGTACCCGGATCACCGATAAGGAGCATGTGGAGGTCTCCCCGGATGCGGGACTCGTCGGGGAGGTGTTTGGTGACCCCGGAGAACAGCTGCAGCACCATCGCGAGCTTCTCCTGATCGTAGCCGTAGATGGAGGGGGCGATGGAGCCAACCATCTTGTCGTGGATGTCCGGCTCCGTCGAGAGTTCGACGATCTCCTGCTTGTCGGCGTCGGTGATCTCCATGTCCTCGAACTGCTCGTCGTCGATCTCGACGGACATCCCCTGCATGTACACGTCGAACAGCGGGGACTTCTCCTGCTGGTTGCCCTGCTGTTCGAGGCGGAGGACGCCGGTGACGGAGACGTGGTCGCCGGGGGTGACCTCGCCGGTGACGTCGTCCTCGATGTGGACGTCCAGCGCCTGGGGGGTCTCGCCGCCGCGCAGGCCCTCGGGGGACTCTTGGACGCGCAGCTTCTGGGCGTCGACGAACTCCGACTGGTCGAAGTTGATCTGGAACGGGCCCTGCCGTTCGCAGCCCTGACACTCGTGGGGTTCCTGAAAGTCGCCGCCGCTTTGGGGGATGTGGGTGAGCGTCCCGCAGCGCTGGCACTCGAAGGCGGCCTGCTGAATCTTCGGTTGGACGTCGGTCGCCTTCCGGACGATGCCCGACACCGAGACGAGCGTGTTGACGTGTCGGGAGCGGATCGCGCGGATGTCGGTCGTCTCGGGCAGGCCGTGGATGCGGACGTGAGCCTGCCCGAGTTTCACGTCGATCGGCAGATCGTACAGCCGCAGGGCCTCCTCGGCGTACTCCTGGAGTTGCTCGGGTTGCGAGCGGTAGTCCTCCGCGAGGTCGGGGTCGAACCGGTAGAGGTCGCTCCAGTCGAGGTACAGCGACTTGCGCTCGTTGGGGTAGCCCCGGGCGAGTTCCTTGATGTCGTCGTCGTAGTAGTCTCTGAACAGTCGCTCGAACTCCTCGACGAGTTCGGCGTCGTCCGCGGTGGCCATTCGACCACCGTTAGCGCGGTCTCGCCTATGAAGGTTCGGACCTCTCGGTGAGGGGTGGTGTTCGGACGGGTGTCGAACTCTCGACGATAACGGCGTGACCGCCCCGGAAGCCCCCTCGGGCTCGCGGGCGCTGACTCGCTGCGGTCCTCGTCGCTCGCTACGCTCGCTCCTGCGGTCCTTACTTCGCCAGCCCCCGCGACCCCTCGGCCCCTTCCAGTCCCACCCCGCGGTGGGTCGTGCAGGCTACCTCCGCGTATCTGAACACCGCCTCTCGGCGTGACCGCGCATCGCTCGACCCCACCGTCCGAACGACTTTTAGGTCGGGGAGCCGTATCCGTGCTGTCAACGCGCATGAACGGCAACAATCCGTACGCCGGGGCACCCGGCGTGACCGACGCCGGCAAGCGGGCGAGCGCCGACCTCCCCGACCTCTCGACCGCCCAGAAGCGCACCCTCCGCCACGAGGTGTCCCGCGTCGCCGCCCAGACCCGCCAGTTCCTCCCCGACGAGTACGTCGTCGACGCCGACGTCCAGTCCGGCGTCTCCGGTCCCCGAGCGACCGTCGCCGTCCAGCCGCCGGTCGGCAGCCCGGTCAGCGCCGGGTTCACGCCCGACCAGGAGGCCATCGACGGCGGCGACCCGATCTCCCAGGAGGACCGCGAGGAGGTGGCCCGTGGACTGGCCGCCAGCGCCGCCTTGCAGGTGAAACAGGCCGTCGCCGACAGCCTCACGCCGACGGCTCGGTGACCGCGCCCTCCAGGGAGACCGCGAGACCGCCCTCCTCGCTCTCGTCGAGTGCCAGCGACCAGCCGTGGGCGCGCGCGAGCCACTCGGCGACGGTCAGCCCCAGCCCCGCCCTGCCGTCGGCGGTGGAGTAGCCGGCCTCGGTGGCCCGTTCGCGGCGGTCGGGGGCGATCCCACAGCCGTCGTCGGCGATCACGAGGCCCCGTTCCGTCGCAGCGACGCGCACCCGGTCGGCGCCGCCGTGGACGACGGCGTTGTCGAACAGGCGCTCGAACAGTTCCAGCAGGCGCTCCGGGTCGGCGGCGAGCGTTCCGTCGTCCACCGACAGCGTCGCCGCGTCGTCGCCGACCGCACGCCAGGCCTCGCGGGCGAGACTTGCCACCGGCACCGGGCCGGGGTCGTCGACGGGCCGTCCGGCGCGGGCGAGGGTCACCGCCGCGGTCGCGACGCCGTCGATGCGGTCGACGGCCGCCTCGACGGCGGCGAGGTGCTCGGAGTCGACCTCGCGGGCGACGACCTCCAGGTAGCCGTCGGCGATGGTCAGCGGGTTCGAGAGGTCGTGGTTGACGACGCTGGCGACGGTCTCGATCCGTTCGGCGGCGTATGCGCGGTCGCGCTCGGCGGCGGTCCGGTCGAGCGCGGCGCCGACGCGGTCGGCGGCGGCCGCGGCGACCGCCGGGGCGGGGGCCTCGCTGGTCCAGAGCCACAGCGTCCCGCGATCGGCCACCGGGGCGACCGCGGCGCGGTCGGCCGGGCCGGCGGCGACGGCGACGGTTGTCGGTTCGTCGACGGACGGCAGCGCGTCGCCGGCCGGGACCGGCCCGGCGGTCGCCGCGAGGTCGTCGCCGGTCGCCAGGGCTGCCGCCTCGGCGTCGAGGTGCTCGTAGAGGCCGTCGACGGCGGTCCGTGCCACCGCCGACGGCGTCTCGCAGTCGCGGAGGTCGTCACCGACCGACGTCAGCGCCGACAGCGACTCGTCCTCGCCGGAGTCCATCGTCAGATCGCGTCTACCCTGAACGCGGCGGGGGAAGTAGGTGGCGGCCAGCCACCGAACGCCATTTACCGACGGGTCGCCTTCGACCGGCCATGAGCGAACCGACCCCCGAGGTGTACGAGCGGGGCCGCGGGATGGACGCCCACAACCAGGTGATGCGCGAGGTGCGGGCCCGCAACGACGCCTCGTACGACCCCCACGAGCCGACGCGGGTGTGGCTCGACGAGGACAACACGCCCTCCGGGGTCGTCGACAGTCTGACGATCATCCTCAACACCGGCGGTTGTCGGTGGGCGCGCGCCGGCGGCTGCACGATGTGTGGGTACGTCGCCGAGAGCGTCGAGGGCGGCAGCGTCGCCCACGACGCGCTGCTGGACCAGATCGACGCCGCGCTGGCCCACGAGCGCGAGGAAGAGGCCGACGCCGACCTCGTGAAGATATACACGTCCGGCTCGTTCCTCGACGAGCGAGAAATCCCCGAGCGCACCCGCGAGGCGGTCGCCGAGACGTTCGCCGACCGGGACCGACTGGTCGTCGAGAGCCTGCCGGACTTCGTCGCTCGCGAGAAGCTCACGGAGTTCACCGACCGCGGCCTCGCCGTCGACGTCGCCGTGGGCCTGGAGACCGCGACCGACCGCGTGCGCCACGACTGCGTGAACAAGTACTTCGAGTTCGCCGAGTTCGAGGCCGCCTGCGAGACGGTCCGCGAGGTGGCCGAGGCGGCGTCGGTGCCCGCGGACGGCCCCGCTGCCGGCGTGAAGGCGTACCTCCTGATGAAGCCGCCGTTCCTCTCGGAGCCCGAGGCGCTGGCGGACATGAAGCGGTCCGTGCGCCGTTGCGGCGGCGTCGACGGCTGTCACACCGTCTCGATGAACCCCTGCAACGTCCAGCGCCACACGATGGTCGAGGAGCTGTACTTCGAGGACGGCTACCGACCGCCGTGGCTGTGGTCGGTCGCGGACGTGCTGGAATCGACCACCGCCGTCGACGCGATCGTCGTCTCCGACCCCGTCGGGCACGGCTCCGACCGCGGGCCGCACAACTGCGGCGACTGCGACGACCGCGTCCAGAAGGCCATCAAGGACTTCGACCTCCGACAGGACCCGTCGGTGTTCGAGCAGGTGTCCTGCGACTGCGAACTGACCTGGGAGACGGTGATCGAACGCGAGCGCAGTTACGGGATGGCGCTCTAGTCGGTCCGGGGCTGCTCGCTCTCCGGTTCCGCCTCGGCGGTCGGGAGCCGCAGGTCGACGACGGTCCCGCGGGGGTCCCGCGGCGAGAACGTCATCGACCCACCCGCGCGGGTGACGACCCAGTTGACCAGCCACAGCCCCAGTCCGCTGGCGTGGTTGAGTTGCGTTATCTCGCGGTCCTCGGTCACCAGTTCGCGCTCGGCGGCGGGGATGCCGGGGCCGTTGTCGGCGACGGTGACGGTCGTGTACTCGTCGTCGACGCTCACGGTGACGTCGATCTCGGGGTCGCGGTCGTTGTGGACCACGGCGTTCTCCAGAACGTGGTACAGCGCCGTCTCGAGCATCTCGTCGGCGGTGACGGTCGCGCGTTCGGGGGTGTCGAGGCGGACCGTGGCGTCGGGGTACTCCGACGTTAACGCGTCGCGGACCGCCCGCGTCGCGGTGACGGCGTCGACGGGTCTGACGGGCCCGCGCTCGCGGTCGAGGGTGCGCTCGACGGCGCGGGTCTTCTCGGCGGTCTCCAGCAGGTCGTTGGCGCGGTCGGTGATCGACCGGGCGAGTTCCCGTCGCGTCTCGTCGTCGACGGTCCCGTCGAGCGTCTCGGCGGCGCCCTTGATGATGTTCATCCCGTTGCGGAGGTCGTGTCTCAGGACGCGGTTGAGCACCTCGACGCGCTGCTGGCGCTGTTTGCGCTCGGTGATGTCCGTGTAGATGCCGAACGTGTGGTCGCTTCGCTCGTCCCGTTCGACGGGGACGACCGTCAGCAGGAACTCCCGGCGGCCGTCGGCGGTGTTGCGGGTCACCTCGCGCTCGACGACCGAGCCCTCCTCGGCGACGGCGCGACCGATCTCTCGGCCCTCCTCGCGCCGGCCCGGCGGGACGACGTGCTCGTCCAGGTCCTCGTCGCGGACGGTCTCTTCGTCGATGCCGAACGTCTCCTCGAAGGCGGTGTTGACCGACCGGACGATCGGTCGGCCCTCGTCGTCGTGGCTCGCGAACACGACCGGATCGGGGACGTTCTCGAACAGCGCGGCGAACCGGTCCCGTTCCTCGCGCAGTTCCGTCTCGGCGGCCAGCCGATCCAGGGCGTTGCCGACGTGTGCCAACAGCAGTTCCGCGAGTTCGGTGTCGTCCGCGTCGAAGGCGCCGACCTCGCTAGAGACCGCCTGGAACACGCCGCGGTCGCCGATCGGGACCGACAGCAGCGAGCGGTAGGCGTCGCTCTCGGGCGTGGCCTCGTCGTTGTCGGTGACGTCGTCGATGCGGTAGGTCTCGCCGGTCCGGTAGGTCTCGCCCGCGATGCCGTCGGTGATCGGCGTGCGCTCGACGTACCCGTCCGGGAGCAGCTCCGAGGAGGTGGCTCGCGAGACGAGGTAGCCGTCGACGGCCTCGTCGACGCCGCACTCGTCGAACGCCAGGATGCCCTCGGCGGCGTCGACGGTCAGCTCCCACACGTCGGCCGCCGACTCGCAGGTCTCGAGTTGCCGGACGACGCCGTGCAGGCGTTCGATCTTCTCCTTGCGGTCGCGCAACTGCTCGCGGACGGCGGTGCGGTCCAGCGCGGCCTCGGCGGTCGTCGCCAGCACGCGCGCCAGGTGGAGGTCCGTCTCGTCGAGGGCCCCCGAGGCGCCGTGGCCGAACGTGATCACGCCGTGGTCGGCCAGCGGCTGGATCACCGCGTCCTGAACCGGCAGCGACCGGTCGTTGACCGTCTCCTCGTGCGGTACGTCGTCGTAGTGGCGGCGGTCGCCGGACGCGTAGGTCTCCCAGACGATGCCGTCGCCGGGCCCGACAGGCGGGAACTCGTCGAACAGGTCCCTGGCCTCGTCGGTCGCGGCGACGAGTTCGAGCTGGCCGGTCGACTCGTCGTACAGCCGCATCGTCGACAGCGGCTGGTGGAGCACGCTGTCTGCGGCCTCCAGCACCGCCTCGCCGACCGCCTCCGGGGAGTCCGCCCCCAGGAGCGTCCGGGTCGTCTCCTGGAGCATCTCCAGGGCCTCCACCCGACGGGCGCCGTCGCCGACCGGCCGGACGTACGAGACGGCGCCGACGACGTCGCCGTCGACGGTTCGGGGCGCCGTGTGCCACTCGCAGGTGACCGTCTCGCCGTCCGGCAGGCAGTTGCGCTCGACGGTCCGCACCGTCTCGCCGGACAGCGCCGCCGACAGCCCGCCGTGGCCTTCCGGCGTGCCGAACAGCCGTTCGACCCCGTCGGGACCGCAGATGGTCGCCCGGTCGTGGCCGAACAGCGCCGGCGCGCGCTCGTTGCAGTCGACGACGTCGCCGTCGCGCGACCACTCGACGACCGCGAACGGCGCCGCCTCGGTCGCCGGGCGCTCGTCTGCGGCGGCGTCCGCGCGGTGGTCGTCCGCGGCGGTGTCCAGCACGGCGCCGAGGCGCTCGCGCAGACGCTCGGGCCCCTCGGCCTTCGTGACGTAGCCGTCGACCCCCGCGGCCACCGCGCGGCCGGCGAACGCCTCGTCGCCGTCGCCGGTGTAGACGATCGTCGGGACGTCGAGGTGCGCCGCCAGCGCCAGGCCGTCGTCGTCCGGGAGCCGTCGCTCCGTGACCAGGCAGTCGACCGGCTCGGCGGCCGCCACCGCGCGGGCGCGCTCGCCGGTGGCGACGCCGGTGACCGAACCCGACGACTCGACGGCCGCGACGGTCCGCTCGCGGTCGGCATCCTGGGGGTCGACACACAGCACGTGCGGCGCATCCTGCGCGTCTGCCACTGTCGCTCTGTCCACCCAATCACGGCGGACCGAGTTAAGGATTGTAGCCGATTGGGGGGTCGAAGGTGGGGTCGATGGCGTCCGAGGCGGGTCAGCTCGTTGCTGCCTCGAAGCCTCGCAGGACGCCCGCGCCGTCGGTGTGGCCGAGGTCCGGCAGCGTCGCGCGCTCGGGGTGGGGCATCAGGACGGCGACGGTCTCACGTTCGCCGAGCACGCCCGCGACGTTGTGCTTCGAGCCGTTGGGGTTGGCAGCGGGGGTCGGCTCGCCGGTCTCGTCGCAGTAGCGAAACAGCACGCGGTCCTCGGTCTCCAGGCGCGTCAGCCGGTCGTCGTCGAGTTCGAACCGACCCTCGCCGTGGGCGATGGGCAGGCGGATCACGTCGCCGCGCTCGTAGGCGGCCGTCCAGGGGGTGTCCGCGCGCTCGACGCGGAGGTGGACGTGCTCACAGCGAAAGCGCGCGGAGTCGTTCGTGGTGAACGCACCCGGCGTCAGGCCGCTCTCGGAGCCGATCTGGGCGCCGTTGCACACGCCCAGCACCGGCACGCCGTCGGCGGCGACCGACCGGACCTCGTCCACGATCGGCGAGCGAGCCGCCATCGCGCCCGCCCGGAGGTAGTCCCCGTAGGAGAACCCGCCCGGCAACACGACGCCGTCGACGTCCGCGGGGAGGCCGTCCTCGTGCCAGACGATGTCGACCTCGATGTCGAGGTGCGACAGCGCCCGCGCGGCGTCGCGGTCGCAGTTCGACCCGCCGAATCTGACGACGGCGACCGTCACGCCGAGCACCCCCTGGTGTGCGCGGAGCCAGTCGCGGTCGTGGCAACTGCGACCGTCATCGCTCCCGGACCTCGACCTCGTAGTCGTGGATGGTCGGGTTCGCGAGCAGGCGCTCGGCCATCGCGTCGGCGCGCTCGGCGGCGGCGTCGGCGCTCTCGGCGTCGAGGTCGAGTTCGAACCGGTCCGCGCGGCGCAGGTCCTCGACGGCGAAGTCGAGACGCTCCAGGGCGCGCTGGGTCGTCTCGGCTTCGGGATCGAGCACCCCGGTCTTCAGCCGGACGGTCACGACGGCGGTGTAGGCGGTCATCGGTCGAGGTTGGGCGTCCGTGTACAAAAGGCGTTTTGGAAACGCCCCGAGACGGCAGGGGAGTGTACAGGTCGCCGGTGGCCCGCGGCGGTGGCGGTCGGTCCGGAGAGGCGGCAATGTGCCGCCGGACATATTTACCGGCGCCCCGTAGACGTGTCGACGACAGCAGATGAACGACCCTCCGCGGCGCGCGACCGACGTCGGGTTCTGCCTCGACGTCGACGGGACCCTCCACCGATCCGGTTCGGTGTTCGTCGAGACGCTGGCTCGCCTCGGTTACGGCGGCGCGCTGCCGCTGGAGGCCGCCGACCGGCGCCACCGCCGGGACGTGATCGGGGCGGTCGTCGAGTACGGCGCTGGCCCCGAGTCCCGGCGCCGCTGGGAGCGGATCATGTGGGCGCTCGACGCCGTCGCGGGGCGGGGCGGCGAACCGCTCGCCGCGGCGGCGGTGTCGGCCATCGAGCGCGGGCGGACGCTGCTGCCGGACCGCCCCAGCGACGGCGACACGACCCGCCGGACCAGCGCGCACCGCGCGGACGGCGACGGAGGACTGGACTACCGGACGATGCAGCGGCGAGCGCTGGACGCCTACGGGCAGGTCATCGAGGGCCGCCGGCGCGAGACCGTCGAGCGCGCCGCGAGTGAGACCGTCCGGGCGCACGTCTCGACAGACCCGACGGTCGCCGATACCGTCGAGCGACTGCAGGCCGCCGGCGCGACCGTGTGTCTGGTCACCGACGCGCCGGCCCACGCTGCCCGCGCGTACGCCGAGCAGCTGACCGGCGACCCCGACGGCGTCGCGGCGACGCGCTACCACGTCGACGACGACGACCGCTACACCGGCGAGTACACGATCGTCGACAAGGAGGCGGCGGCCCGGCGGTTCCGCGCGGCGGGCGACTGGCAGCGCCTGGTCGCCGCCGGCGACTCCGTGGTCGACCTGGGGATGGGCGCCGTCGCCGACCGCTTTCTCGCGGTCGCCGGCGAGGGCGGCCTGCTGGCGGCGCTCGACGAACCCGCGGGCCCGGACCAGCCTGACTGCGACGTGGTGCGCGTCGAGCGCGACGAGCCGCTCGCGCCGGCGCTGTGGGAGTCGCTGTCCGCGGTCGCCGACAGGGCGGCGCCGTGCGGGCGGAACTAACGGGGCCGCCGACAGGGCGGCGCCGTGCGGGCGGAACTAACGG
>Ga0207850_100063_pt1 | contig 114046 bp, 112 predicted proteins | sample 23E2SouthBayCA_FD_187746 | JGI IMG/M metagenome (GOLD analysis project Ga0207850, IMG submission 187746) | Aerobic enrichment media microbial communities from Eden Landing Ponds, California, USA - A23 E3 (3) (SPAdes) | ecosystem: Environmental > Aquatic > Marine > Unclassified | place...
ATCGTGATCTTGCCGTGACCTTCGACCCGTGTGACCGGATCGATGACTTCCTTCTTGCTCATTGTTTTAGTCGTACTGGAGTTTTTCGTCGACGATTTCGGGCTGCTCGCCGTCGAGCAGTGCTTCGATACCGTGCGCCATAACCTCCGCGTCGGGCGGACACCCCGGGATGTAGACGTCGACGTCGATATACTCATCGAGCGGCCGGGCGTCCTCCAGTAGCGCCGGCACCGGCACGTCATCGCGGGGACTCTCGCTCTGTTTGTCGGCCTTGTCCAGATAAACCTCGTCGATCATCTCGTCGGGATCGTCGTCGTTACGCAGGGACATAATCCCGCGCAGGGCCGCACAGTCGCCCCATGCGACGACGGTGTCGCAGTTCTCGCGCAACTCCTCGGCAACCTCGATGTTCTCCTCGTTGGTGACCACACCCTCCGCGATGCCGATGTCGGCCTCTGGGACGCCCTTCTCGTCGACGATCATGTGACTGGCCTCGAATTTGACGTCCTCGAGCAGATCGACCAGATCGTGGTCGATGTTCAGGAACTCCATGTGACAGCCCGAGCAGCCGCCGAGACACACCGTCGCGACGGTCGCCCGGTCGTCCTCGGTCTGGGCTGTTGCCTGGCTCATAGTTCCACCTCCTGAGTCTCGCCGCCCTTGGCAAGTTCCGAGAGTACCTCCCAGTCGGAGTCGATCGCAACCCGTGGATCGAGCACTCGAGTGAGATCGCGGTCGGCCCCGCTCGCGTCGGTGACCGTGCCCGAGCGCTCGAACCAGTCAAGCGACGGGAGCACGACGTCGGCGGCCTTCGTCAGGATCGACTCGCGGGTGGCCTGGACGATCACGGTGTCGGCCGATCGGGCGACCTCGACCATCCGATCGATATCGTCCTCGCGGTCGTCGGCGGCGAAGAGATAGGCCACCTCGGCGTCGTCGTGCAGGTCGTCCGCGCCGATGCCGTCGACGAAGGAGTTGACGCGGTCGGGCAGACTCAGGACCTTGCTGTCGGTCATCGCCGCCAGCGCGTAGGCGTTGATGAGTGTGTCCTCCTCTTCGATATCGGGGCCGAGGACGATGATACTGATCCCGCCGTCCTCTAAGGCCGGGACGGCGTTGATCAGCGTCTCGGTGTCCGAGTCAGCAAGCGCCGAGGCGTCGTCTTCGACGACCTCGACGGAGTCCTCGGTGAGTCGGCTCAGCGCCGAGCCGGACTCGATGGAGGCGTCGGACTTCGAGGCGAACCGGTCCTCGTCGGCGTCGACGCTGACCAGCGTCGCGCCGTCTTTGGCCGCTCGGCGGACGTACGACGCCGCGACCGGGTGGGTATCGACGATACTCGTGTCGAAGACGGCGACAGCCTCGGCGTCGAGAACGGCTTCGGGGCCGCTCGCTCGGAGGTTGCCGGCGTGTTCGTTGAACATCGGGGCGACTTTCTCCGCGATCCGACGCTCGTCGGCCGTTCGTTTGGCCCCGGGCACCTCCAAGGACGCGTCGTAGGCGTCCATCGACGCCGCGAACGCCTCGGTGACCTCCGTGGGGAGCCGACTCGAAGCGACTGCATTGACCGTGTCGGCGTCCTTGAGCGATTCGCGAGCCCGCTCGACCGCCGTCTCGATATCGACCGTGCCGTCACCCCGGACTGATGGCTCGTTGATGCGCTCGCGACTGTCGCCCAGGAGTCCGAACCGTCCCATCTCACAGAGTTGGCCGGCGTCGGCGCCGTCTTCGACGCCTTCGATCTTGACGATCCGGCCGGAGTTGGTGTACACCTCGAGTTCGCAACCGAGGCTACACTCCGTGCAGGTGGTCGTGACGACGTCACACTCCTCCTCGCGGCCGCGGTAGGCACTCTGGTTTGTATAGATCGCCCCCGTCGGGCACGCCTGTGCGCACGCACCACAGGAAATGCACGAGGAGTCTCCGAGTGCGACACCGTCGTCGGCGACGATTTCGGTCTCAAGACCGCGATCTTTGAATGTCAGTGTGTCGTTACCGACGACTTCGTCACAGGTCCGGACACAGCGGCCACAGAGCACACACCGATCGAGATCGAGCGTGATCTCACTGTGGGAGGTGTCGACGTCGATGTCGTTGTACTCGAGGGGGTACTCGCAGGCGTCCAGGCCGGCCTCGTTGAACAGGTCCTCGAGTTCGCAGTCGCCCTCCATCTCGCAGTACATACAGTAGTGGTTCTGCTCGGAGAACATCAGCTCCAGAATCGTCCGGCGGTGGTCCCACAGGTCCTCAGAGTCGACGTTAACCTCCATCCCGTCTTGGACGGTCGTCGTACACGCGGTCTCGGTCCGCTTGCCGTCGATCTCGACGAGGCACATCCGACAGCCGCCGACGTTGGTGAGCGGTTCGTGCTCACAGAGGGTTGGTATCTCGATGTCGGCTTCCCGCGCTGCTTCGAGTATCGTCTGTCCTTCGCGTGCCTGTACGTCCTGGCCGTTGATTTCGAGAGCGACGCCGGGCTCGGCCTCGCTCTGTGTTGCCTTGCTCATGGTATCACACCCGCTCGCTGATCGCGTCGATCGGACACGCCTCGACACACTGCCCACAGCCGATACACATCTCGGGATCGATTTCGTGGGTCTCGCCCTGTTCGCCGTCGATCGCGTCGACCGGGCAGGCGTCCAGACACTGCTGGCAGCCGACACACTCCGCGGCGGCGATCTTGTACGTGCCAGCGTGGCTCCCGTCGCCGAGTTCACACTCGCCGGCCGGACATTCGTCGTCGTAGATGTGGGCCTCGTATTCCTCTTCGAAGTGTTCGAGCGTACTCAACACCGGATTCGGGGCCGTCTTGCCGAGCCCACACAGCGATCCCTCGGCGATCGTGTCACCGAGATCCCGCAATCGCTCGATGTCGCCCGGCTTGCCCTCGCCGTTCGTGATCCGCTCGAGGATATCCAGCATCTTCTTGGTCCCGATCCGGCAGGTCGGGCACTTCCCGCAGGACTCGTCCTGGGTGAAATCCAAGAAGAACCGCGCGACATCGACCATACAAGTATCCTCGTCCATCGCGACCAGCCCGCCGGAGCCGAGCATCGCGCCCTCCTCCTGCAGGGAGTCGAAGGTGACCGGCATATCGAGGTGCTGCTCGGCGAGCAGGCCACCGGAGGGACCCCCGATCTGGACGGCCTTGAACTCGGAGTTGCCCTCCATACCGCCGGCGACTTCGATGATCTCTTCGAGGGTCAGTCCCATCGGAATCTCCATCAGCCCCGTCGCCGAGACGTCCCCGGAGACGGCGAAAGTCTTTGTCCCCGTGCTATCCTCGGTACCGTACCCGCGGAACCACTCGGCGCCGTTATCGATGATCAGCGGGACGTTGCTCAGCGTCTCGACGTTGTTGATCGTCGTCGGCTGGTCGTTCAGCCCTGACTGGGCGGGATAGGGCGGACGCGGCGTCGGCCGACCGGCCTGGCCTTCGATAGAGGCCATCAGCGCCGTCTCCTCACCGCAGACGAAGGCCCCGGCACCCTGTTCGATCCCGAAGTCGAAATCGAAGCCCGTACCGAGGATGTCCTCGCCGAGATACCCTTCCTCGTAGGCGGTGTCGATCGCTTGCTCGATCCGTTCGATGGCGAGGGGGTACTCCGCGCGGATGTAGATATATCCCTGATTGGCACCGGTAGCGTAGCCCGCGATGACCATCCCCTCGATGACGCGGTGGGGGTCGCCCTCGACGAGACAGCGGTCCATAAATGCGCCGGGGTCACCCTCGTCACAGTTGGCAATGACGTATTTCTCCTCAGCGTCGGCGTCGTTGGCGAACTTCCATTTGGTCCCGGTCGGGAACCCGCCGCCGCCGCGACCGCGGAGGCCGGCGTCCTCGACTTCCTCGTAGACCTCTTCGGGATCCATCTCCGAGAGGGCCTTCTCGAGGGCATCGTACCCGTCGCGGAGTCGGTACTCCTCGACGCTTTCGGGGTCGATGTCCCCGCAGTTGCCCAGCGCGAGTCGATCTTGCTCGGTATAGAAGGAGATGTCGTCGGTGCGGGACCGTCGGTTGCCCTCCGCGTCTTCGAAACACAGATCGTCGATAATCTCGCCGTTTTTGATCGTCTGCTCGACGATATCATCGACGTCCTCGACCCCGACCTGCGTGTACAGGACGTGCATCGGATCGATTCGAACGAGCGGGCCGAGTTCACAGAAGCCGTGACAGCCGCTCTTTTTCGTCTCGATGCCCAACTCTTCGAGGTTACCGTCGCCGTAGGACAGCACGACGTCCTCGCTGCTTTCGAGCGCGTCGATTTCCTCGGCGAGCGCGTCGTACACCTCGTCGGAACCGGACGACACACAGCCAGTTCCCTGACAGACGACGACGCGGACGTTTCCGTCAACTGTGTCTGGATTGGACGGACGTTGGATACTCTGTGACATAGTTAGGCCTCCTCGTCGGTGTATTCATCGAGAATTTCGGGTGCGTTTTCGGCCTCGATCGGGCCGTGGACGTCGTCATCGACGACGACGACCGGCGCGAGCCCGCACGCCCCGACACAGCGGACGTGTTCGACCGTGAACTGTCCGTCGTCCGTAACTTCTCCGGTGTCGACGCCCAGTTCGTCCTGCAGGTTCTCCGAGATGTCGTCTGCACCTTTGACGTGACAGGCCGTTCCGGTGCAGACCTTGACACTGTGTTCGCCACGCGGTTCGAAGTAAAACTGCGAGTAAAACGACGCAGTTCCGAACACCCGGGCGATCGTCGTGTCACACTCCTCGGCGATCACCTGCATCGAAAACCGCGGTAGGTAGCCGTATTCGCCCTGTACTGCCTGGAGTGATGGAATGATTCCACCCTCCCCGTCCGCGTGAGGAGCGACCAGCGACCGGACGGTGTCGACTTCTTGGTCACAGACGTCGTCGATACCTGCGTCTGCCGGGATGATCCCTGTGTCGTCCCCGCCCGTGCCGGCGTCCGACTCACGGACCGACTGCTTGATCGAATCTAACGATGCCATCCTACAACTGCCTAAGTCTTACTCCTAAAGCAATCCTGTCCGCATTCTCAGCCCCTGAAAACATATTTGTTAGAATATGAAGGATAGGTCCGGTATGATATGAAAAAACAGGCAAAAAATTCCGGTAAAAGTTGACAGTACCGCGAGTGTGGGCAATTAATTTTGCCTCAGATGTGTTTTCAACAAGTGAGAACAGTCGCCGCTGTTAGGCGCTCCGGCCGTGACTCTACGCTACGGGCCGACTACGGCGTCGGCCGGGTGGATGGCATGAACACACTCGCAAAATCGGACTTCGAGACGCTGATTGACGGGCTGATCGACGACGATCCGCGCTCTGTCGTCAGCCCGCAATGGTACAGCGGGCAATTCGACGACTTCGACGCCGCGTGCGACCTCGACTTTGAACACGACTCGACGATTCGGGAACAGCGACGAGAAACGCGTCTCGTACAGCACCACAGGGGTATGGGCCAATGAAAATCATCGACAAAACAGCGTTCGAGAGGCTACTAGACGAGAAAATCTCGTCCGGGCAGCGAGACGTTGTCGGCGTCCAGGACGACGGCGAGAAGTACGTCTTCGACGACCTGCGGTCGGCGTCGGATCTGGCGCTAGAGTATGACGTGACGATGCTATCCCCGAAAAAGTATCTTATGCCCCAGCGCGAGACGATCGTGGAATATCGGGATACGAACGGAGAGTTCGAATGGCGCGCGAAGGCCGAGCCCGACGGGAAGGTCATCGTCGGGATTCACCCCTACGATCTCGTCGCGATCGAACAACTCGACACGATCTTTATCGACACGCTCCGGGACGAGCCATACCGGAAAAAGCGGGAGAATTCGCTGCTCATCGGCGTGAATATGCAGGACGCCAGTGAGACAGCCTTCGCTGCCAGTATGGGGACGGCCACGACAGATACCGGCTACGATCTTATGCTGACGGACCTGGGCGATACATTCGCTGTCAACATCGGAACACTGGAAGGCAAAGAGTTCCTTAATTCGACGGATACCAGAAAGGCCACTCCCCAGGAGATCCAGGAAGTCGAACGGATCGAACAAGAGGAAGTCCCCGAACTGTTCGAGCGGGAACTCGAATTTTCGCCGGCATTGTTACCGACCGTGCTGGCAGAAAACTACGACAATATGGAGTTCTGGGAGGACTACTCCGAGAAGTGTCTCTCCTGTGGCACTTGCAATATGGTCTGTCCGACGTGCTACTGTTTCAGTGTGGATATGATTCGCGATCTCGGTGAAAACAGTGGTCAAGAATCCCGTCGGTGGGACGGCTGCCTGCTGGAGGATTTTGCGTCGGTCGCCGGAGACGAAAACTTCCGGGGGGAAGTCGCCGAGCGACACCGCCACCGGTTCATGCGGAAAGGATGGTACATCTACGAACGATACGGCGACATCGCGTGCGTCGGCTGTGGCCGATGTACCTCGGAATGTGTCGCCGACGTCGCCGATCCGTGTGACGTCTACAACAAACTGTACCAGGAGGTGCAGGCCCGTGCACAGTAGCACGACGGCGAAATTCGATATCGGAGAAAACGAATATCAGCCGGTCAACGGACTGATCACCAGGACCAAGTCCTTCGCCGGCGACGACAAACTCTTCGAGATTCAACTGCCGGAGGGTGAAGAACTCGGCCATCAGCCCGGTCAGTTCGTCCAGCTACTGGTTCCGGGAGTCGGCGAAGCGCCGTTCTCGGTCACCTCCTCGCCGACGAAACCCGGCCCCTTCGAGTTGACCATCCGGGCTGTCGGAAACGTGACGAATGCGATACACAATCTGGAACCAGGTGACACAGTCGGCATTCGGGGGCCCTACGGAACGGGCTTCGATCCCGACATACTCGAAGGCGAGGACATCCTGTTCATCGCCGGCGGCATCGGGTTGGCACCCCTCCGGTCGATTATCAACTACACGCTCGACGAACGCGAGCGGTTCGGGGAATTGACGACGGTTTACGGCTGCAAAGAGCCAGCAGAGCAACTCTACCCGGACGAACTCGAGAAATGGGCCGAGGGCGACGAGATGGCGTATCTGGAAACAGTCGATCAGTGTCCCCAAGACCAGGAGTGGGACGGTCCGACGGGGGTCATCACGAGCATCATCCCCGAGGTCGATATCGACGTGGAGACGACGACAGTGCTAGTCTGTGGCCCACCAGTGATGTACAAGTTCGTCCTCCAGGAACTGGACGAGATGGGCGTCCCGGACGAGCATATCTACCTCTCGCTAGAGCGGAATATGCACTGTGGTCGCGGTCTCTGTGGCCATTGTCAGATCAACGAACTGTACGTCTGTACCGACGGCCCAGTATTCCACTATCCAGTGGTTCGCGACAAAGAGGAGGCTGAAGTATGAGCGAAAAACCCAACGTCGCCTTCTTCGACTTCGCTGGGTGCGAAGGCGATCAACTCGAGATAATCAATCTCGAGGAGAGATTGCTCGACCTCGTCGAAGTCGTGGACGTGGTCAACTTCCGCGAGGCGATGTCCGAACACAGCGACGACTACGATATCGCCTTTGTCGAGGGGTCGATCACGACACCCCACGACGCCGAACGGCTCGAAGAAGTGCGATCGAACGCTGACACCGTCATCGCAATCGGTTCCTGTGCGGTGTTCGGCGGGATCAACTCGATTCGGAATGAACAGGACTTCGAGGCGGTCAAAGAACGAGCCTACGGCGAGGACGCGGCGATGTTCGACGACCCGGACGCCGAACTGTTCGATTCCTTCGAGCAAGCCCAGCCCGCCAAGGCGTTCGTCGACGTCGAATACGAGATTCCCGGCTGTCCGGTCGACGGCGAGGAATTCATCCAGACGGTCACCGCCATCTTGCAAGGTGGGGACCCGTCGTTGGCGAACCACCCAGTCTGTGTCGACTGCAAGCTCGAAGAGAACACGTGCGCGTTCGAGCGTGACGAAATCTGTCTTGGCCCCATCACGCGTGGTGGTGGCTGTGATGCGATCTGCGTCTCGCAGGGCACCCGCTGCTGGGGCTGTCGAGGGATGGTCGACAACCCCGCTGAAGACGCCTACAGTGAGGTGCTTCACGAATACGGGGTGACCGCTGACGAACTGGTTAACGAGTTCACCCTCTACTGGAGCTGGCAGCGTGAACACGGACCTCAGGCCGACGTACAAGAGGTAGAACAATGAGTCAGAATATCAGCATCGAAGGTGACCTCGTCACGCGGGTCGAAGGGCACGGCGAACTCGTCGTCAACGCCACTGACGGACAGCTTGAGGAGTGTGAATGGCAAGTGGTCGAATCGCCCCGTTTTTTCGAGTCGATGGTCGTCGGCCGAGACTGGGACGAAATTCACCACATCGTCTCGCGGATCTGCGGGATCTGTTCGGTCACACACACAATGACCGGATTGAAAGCGGTTGAGGACGCAATGGCCGTCGAGTTGTCCGAGCAGGACATCAAGCTCCGGAAGCTCGCTCTGGCCGGCGAGACGCTCCAGAGTCACGTACTGCACCTGGGCTATCTCGCCTTGCCGGACCTCGTCGACGCGAAATCCGTCGTGCCGATGGCCGAGAGCCACGAGGAAGAAGTCAAGACGGTCATCCGGTTGCACAAACTCGGCAACGAGTTGATCGAGACCGTCGCCGGCCGGTCGACCCACGCCCAGCGAACGATCCCCGGTGGCTTCTCGCAGCTTCCCCACGAGGCTGAACTCCGAGACCTCCGGACGTCCCTGGAGGACTCCTGGGGCGATATCGAGGCAGTCGTGGATCTCGTCCTGTCGCTCGCTGACGGACTCCCGGATTTCACCCGTGAGACAGAGTACATCTCGCTGACTGATCCCGACGAGTACGCCCTCTACGATGGGGTGCCGTATTCCTCGGACACGGGCGAACTCGACCTCGCGGAATACAGGGATATCGTCAACGAGCACGTCGTCGAACAATCGACGGCGAAGTTCACGAAACACAACCGCGAATCCTATATGGTCGGGGCGCTGGCCCGTTTCAACAACAACTACGAACAGCTGGGACCGATGGCGACGGCCGTCGCCGACCGCTTCGGCCTCAACCCGGTCTGTCACAAGCCCTATATGAACAACGTGGCCCAGCTCGTCGAGACGGCCCATCTTGTCGAGCATTCGATCGAGTTGATCGACTCGATTCTCGAATCTGGCCTTGAGGAGCAATCCGATTACCACAAACCCGACGTTGACGTGACGGCGGGCCAGGGTGTCGGTGCGATCGAAGCGCCACGTGGGGTCCTCTTCCACGATTACACAGTCGATGAGGAGGGTACGGCCGTCGAGGGCAACTGCGTGATTCCCACCAACCAGAACCACGCCAATATCCAGCAGGATATGGAGCAGCTGGTCCCGTCGATCATCGACCAGCCCGAAGACCAAATCGAGCACACGCTGGAAATGCTGGTCCGGGCATACGACCCCTGCATCTCCTGTTCGACGCACTATCTCGATATCGAATTCGTCGACGAACAGCTCGAATGATGACAGACTGCGACGCCGTGATCGCACTCGGGAACCCCTTTCGGGCGGACGATGGAGTCGGACCGACGCTGCTCGACCGGCTCGGAGACCGGGAGCTACCGGACGTGGAGTTGGTCGACTTGGGCGATCCCGGGTTCCGGCTGATCCACGTCCTCGCCGACTACTCGTCAGTCGTGATCGTTGACGCCGTCGATTTCGGTGCCGAGCCGGGTACCTTCGAGGTGTTCGATCCTGCCGAAACCGAGACGACACGGACGGACCGGAGTTCACATAAAACGGACGTCTTCGAGTTGCTCGAGGTCACCGACGCGGTCGGGAGTCAGACTACCGTCCGGGTGTTCGGCGTCCAGCCCAAGTCGGTCGACTTCGGCAACGAACTCACCGACGAGGTGTCGGCGGCCCTGTCACCGGCGACTGATGCACTCGTCGAGACGATACGGACGCTGTGATACTGACGACGGTTACGGTGCGACACCGACTGTCAGCAGCGTTCCGTGCTCGCGGAAGTGTTCGACCATCGCTTCACGGGTCTCCCAGTCTTCGGTCGGGAATTCGCTAGCGGGCGGAATCTCGACCTCGCGGTCGGGAATCGCGTCCTGCTCGGCGACGTAGAAGCCGGCCTCGCGGAAGTGCTCGCGGTACTCCTCTCGTGACCACCGGGTCATCTCGATGTCGACGTATTCCGTCCACTCGGCCGTGTGGGGGTTATCGGCGTGGAAGTCGACCGCACAGTAGAAGGTCCCGCCCGACCGCAGGACGCGCCGGATCTCCTCTAGGGCCGCCATCGGATCGCTCGCGTAGTAAAACGCTTCCATCGAGAAGACGTGATCGACGCTTCCGGACGCGAAAGGCAGCTGCTCGAAGTCACCGACGAGAAAGCCCGTATTCGCGTCGTCGGTGTATTCGCTGGCGTTGCTGACCATCTCGGGCGAGCCGTCGAGGCCGTAGGCCCGACCGGCACCGCCCGCCTCTCGCATCGCACGGGCGGCGTAGCCGCTGCCACAGCCCAGATCGAGGACGGTGTCGCCGTCTCGCGGGCCGGCCGACCCGCTCGCCTCGTCCGACGCGCGTCGCGCCTCGCTACCCTCGATCGGCATCCGGGCCAGCACGTGCTTTGCCGTGTGCCAGTGCCGTTCTTCCATACCTTTGTCGCGGCCGTCGGCCGCCCACTCGTCGAATTCCTCGCGAACGCTCATACGTCACCCCTTGACCGCGGCGCTGAAAACGGGTTCGACTACCGACTCGTACTCGGACGGAGACGGTCCTCAACCCCTTCATTTCGAGTGGGAAATAGGATAAATGTGGTCTTATAGGCTCACATACCCTGACAGAGGTACGTTTCGGATGTGTCCGGTGGAACGATGTCGCCCCCGGGTTCCGATGGAACGTGGGTCGCGACCGGGAACCCGAACCGGTTTGTGATAGCCCGTCAGATACGTCGTTATGGCTCGGACGATCCCACGGTTCAGGTTTGACGACGTCGCCCAGCAGTTCGTTGGCGGGTTCTTACTCGCGGGGCCGTTCGTCGTCACCGAGGAAGTGTGGGATCTGGCCGAGAATATGACGAATTGGCACGCACTGTTCGTCGTCGGGATCGTGTTTGCGATCGGGTACGGAGCGCTCTACGAGGCCGACGACGACCGCGATCCCGAGAGCGAACCCGAAGTGGCTGGCATCCCCTTGCGATTCATCTCGCTAATGTCGATCTCATTTGGCTCGGTCGTGATTCTGGCGCTCGTGGTCACTGCTCCGGATCAGTTCCTCGGGGATCTGGGGACTCGTCAACGGGCAATCGTCACCGTTCGAGCCGTCGCAGTCGGCGCCATTTTCAGCGTCGTCGGGGCTGCGACTGCCGACTCAGTGTTCTGATTGCTGAGAGTGTCAATTCACGATGCGCCGTCGCCGTAGGTCTCTTCGAGGTATTCGACGATGTCGCTGCTTTCGGGCATCCCTTCAACCCCGTTGTCGGGATCGACCAGGACGGGTACGCCGGTCTGGCCGCTGATCGCTTCGACTTCGGTTCGATTGCTGTGACTCGCCGGGACTTCGTGGGTCTCGTAGTCGAGGCCGAGGTCGTCGAGCTTCGTCGTGACTTTCGCACAGAACGGACAGCCCGAGAGGACGTACAGTTCGAGATTACTCATCCCGAGTGTCTATGAGGGGGAGTTAAAAGTGCCTAGCGATCGCGGGAATATCAGACAGTTGCTTCGAGAATCCCGCTGGTGCGGACGTAGAAGTACAACACGAACGCCGCGGCCATCAACCACTGGCCGATGTGGACATCCCGCCATTCACCATTCGCGGCTTTCACGATCGGATAGGAAATAATCCCGGCGGCAATCCCGTAGGCGATCGAGTAGGTGAGCGGCATAATGATGATCGTCAGACCGGCCGGAACTGCGTGCGTAAGCTTGTCCCACTGAATGTCGACGACGTTACGCAACATCAACAGCGCAACGACGACGAGCGCGATGTGAGACGCGTACAGCGGGATAATCGTCGCAAGCGGGACGACGGCTAGCGCTAGCAGGAAGAGGATGCCGATCACGAGCGCGGTCATACCGGTTCGGCCACCCTCTTCGACGCCCGTTGCCGATTCGATGTATGTCGTCACTGTGGACGTGCCGAGAATACCGCCAGCGGTCGTACCGACGGCGTCAGCCATCAGCGGCTTGTCGATATCGGGCATATTGCCGTCCTCGTCGAGCATACCACCGGCCTGCCCGACGCCGACAAGTGTCCCGGCAGTGTCGAAGAAGTCGACGAAGAAAAACGTAAAGACGATCAGTGCGAACGTCAGCCCTTCGACGTTCTGGAGCCCTTCGATGAACGCGCCGACGAGCGGCGTAATATCGTACTGTGCGCCCGTGAGAGCGGAGGGGTTGAACGTCCCGTTTCCGACGAACTCACCGGCGACGACACCCGGACTGACGACACCCGCGAACGTCAGCACGATACCGGCCAGCGTCGTCGTAACGATTCCAATAACGATCGAGCCCGGAAAGCCGCGAACGTACAGTGCAAGCGTGAAGAACAGTCCAACGACCGACAGGATTGCGAGCGGACTGGACGCAATGTTGCCGAGTGTGACGAGCGTTGCAGGGTCGTTGACGACGATACCCATCTCCTGTAACCCGATGATCCCGAGAAACAGTCCGATCCCCGTTCCGACACCGAACTTCACCGGTTTCGGGAACAGTCTGATGATGTACTCCCGTGCGCCGATTGCCGTGAGAATAATGAAGATGACACCCTCGACGACGACAGCAGCGAGTGCCGTCTCCCAGGGGACGCCGAGCTGCCCGATGACCGTGAACGCGAAGAAGGCGTTCAGGCCCAAACCAGGCGCCTGTCCGAACGGCCGATTCGCATAGAACGCCATCACGAAAATAGCGACCGCGGCGGCCAGTATCGTCACGACCGTCAGCATTTGCTGGACTTCACCGGGTGTGTATCCCTCGATCGCAATCCCCGGTTTCCCGTTCTCACCCGGGAACATCGTCATAATCGCTGGATTCACGACCACGATATAGCTCATCGCCAAGAAGGTTGTAATCCCGGCGATAATCTCCGTCCTGAGGTCGGTCCCGTGCTCCTCGAATCCAAAGTAGTCCGCGAGTGTCTCTCGTACCATCTTACACAAACGAGCATATCACCGCGATATGCTTTATGTCTTTATGACCTAGACGCGGTTTCTATGCACGTATGTGTATATCACGTACTCGTCAGCGAGACCACTGGAGCCTCAGTCGCCTCGCGGACGGTTTCGATGCCCTCGCTGTCGGCGGCGACCAGTACGGCGGCGCCCACCACCTCAGCGTCGACTTGCTCGGCGATATCTAGCAGGAGACACTGTGTTTCGCCCGAGCGGACGATATCGTCGACGACGAGCACACGCTCGCCGGCGTCGATGGCGCTCGCGGGCAGCGAGTACGTCAATTCGATTCCGGGTGTGACGCGCTGGCGAGTCTCGATGAACTCCTCGACTGCCGTCTCGCGGGATTTCTTGGCGTAGGCGGTGCGGGCACCGTAGTACCGTGCTACTGCCGAGGCGAAGGTGATCCCGTCGGTCGCGGCGGTCAACACCACGTCCGGGCGGTCGAAGCCGGCGTCCTCGGCAACGACGACCGCCGCGGCGTCCAACAGCGTCTGATCGAACACGAGATCGGTGTTATCGACGTACCCTTCTTCGTCAGTTCGGAGCCGGGCGTTCAGTTCCCCGGTGATCAGCTCCCGCCCGAATCCGGCGACGACTTCGCGGGCGCGATCGACCCCGGGCAGGACGTGGCCGTTGACGTAGCGGTTCAGATCGCCGGCTGGCAGGCCGGTTTCGGCCGCCAGTTCGTCGTAGGTTAGTGACTCCTTGCGTGCCCGCAGAATCTCGACGGCGCGCAACTGGAGGGTGGCCTTCTCGACGCGGTTCATGCTTTTCCTTGCCACTTCCCAGATATGAATATATCGATCACCACAATCGTGGAAATAGACACGAGTGTGGATCACCTGTCGCTCGCGGGACCCCAGACGGACATCCACCAACTGCTTTAAGACTCCCCCTCAATAGCCCGGCGTATGTCGACGGTCCATTACAGCGAACGTCAGTATTTCCGCCAGGACTGGCTGTGGGCGCTGTTGCTCGTCGGGAGCGTCCCCGCCGCGGTGCTGGCGAGTGTCGCTGTGGCTGTCGATGCCGACCCCGAGACGAACGTCCCGCTCGTGATCGGTGTGATTCTCCTCCTCGTGTTCGCGCCGCTGGCGCTGTTCTACCGCGCGAACCTCCGGGTCGAGGTCCGTGACGATGCACTCCACCTTCGGTTGTGGCCGCTCCACCTGCGGCCGCGGACGATCGACTGTGCGAACATCGAGTCGATCAGGACCGACGAGATCTCTCCGATGGGCGAATTCGGCGGTGTAGGGATCCGACTCAACCCCTCCGTCTATCGGTGGGGTGTCGACTTCGACGGCCCCGTCGGTTACGTCGTCACTGGTGGCCGGGCCGTCCGTATCGAACGAGCGGACGGTCGGGAAATCGTGATCACGTCTACCGATCCGCCCGCGTTTGCGAGCGCCCTCGAACGCGTCTGTCGGTGAGCCAAGAATGTGGTGGTCGAGGAGGTTAGTCGGTGTCTTCGAGCAGTTGCGAGGCGGTCACGAGCGACTCCAGTTGCAGGTCGTGCTCGGCGAGGTTCTCGGTTGCGCCCTCCTGACGGTCGACGACGACGAACACGCGCTCGACGACAGCCCCGGCTTCGCGCAGGGCCTGTGCGGCGTCGATGGCGCTCTGGCCCGTGGTGGCAATGTCTTCGATGATGATGACCTCTTCGCCCGATTGCAGTTCGCCCTCGATCAGATTGGCGGTGCCGTACTCTTTCTGTTGTTTGCGCGCGATGACGTAGGGCCGACCGGTCGCGACGCTGGTGACGGCGACGATTGGCACCGCACCCAGCGCGACGCCGGCTAGTTTCGGCCCCTCCGAGCCGAGTCGGTCGGCGAACGACTGTGCGATCAGGTCTAGACAGTGGGGGTCGGTCTCGAAGAGGTACTTGTCGACGTAGTAGTCGCTCGTCCCGCCGTGGGAGAGCTCGAACTCGCCGAACTTGACGGCCTCAGCCTCACGGAGCGCGTCGATAAGTCGCTGGGTGTCCATACTGTCGGATGTGCTGGCGGTCCGGTAATACCCATCGGATTCCCCCGAACTTTTGTCCGTGAGTGCCCCACTTCCGGTCGATGACTGACCTCGATGCGGCCGTGGCGGCGATCGAGTCCGGCGAGCGAGTCGTCTACCCGACCGAGACGGTGTACGGACTCGGCGCAGACGCACTCGATCCGGAGGCCGTCGAGGCCGTCTTCGAGGCCAAGGGTCGCGACCGCGACAAACCGATCTCGCTTGCCGTTCCTGACGCCAACACCGCGCTTGAGTATACCGCACCGACGACGACCGAGCGGGTGTTTATGCACGAGTTTCTCCCCGGTCCGGTGACGCTGCTGGTCGAGCGTCGAGAGTCGGTCCCGGACGTACTCACGGCAGGTCACGAGCAGGTCGGTCTCCGGATCCCCGACCACGAACTCGCCTTGGAACTGCTCGAGCGAGTCGCGCCGATCACGGCCACCAGCGCGAACGTCAGTGGCCAGCCAAGCGCCCGTCGTGTGGCCGATCTCGACTCGATCACGGAATCGGCATCTGTCGTCCTCGATGGGGGCGAAACCGGCGGTACCGGAAGCACGGTCGTCGATGTCGAGGCCGGTGAGATCCACCGTCGCGGTGCCAATGCGGACGCCATCGAAGCCTGGCTTGAGCGGTGAGTCGCTGCTTGCTCATCCCAACAGCGAGCGCAGCGACCGCGTCTGGACGCCACAGCTCTCACGATACTCACAGGCCTGGCACTTCTGACGATTTTCGGTCCGGCGCGGCGGTCCGTCGATCGAGTCGGCAGTCCGTAACGCGGCCCGATACTGTGATCGGCGTCGCGCCGACAGCTCGATTTCCCGTATCACGCCGTAGGCCGGATATTCCGCGAATGCCTGTTCGACTGACTGCTCGCGCTCCCAGGACAGCGCCAGCGCAGCCGCGACGAGATGTACCGATTGTGGTTTCCAGACGCCCTGTTCGGGTGGTCGACCGGTGAATACCAGCGACGGCGCGGGCGGTTGTTCGAGCACCTTGTGGGCGATCCCTCGGACGTCTTTGCCCTCGAGCATCGCGTCCCGGGTCGGCGGATCAGCGAGCTGTTCCCAGGCGTCCAGCCCGGCCTTGTGACAGCCGACTCGCGACCGGAACGTCGTGGGTGTCACTTCGATCGGCGCCGCGAGCAGTGCTGTCTCCTCTGTCAACAACTCGTCGTACTCGAAGGCCAACTGTCGCCGATCCTGCACGCTGTCGGGGATTGACTCCCCGATATCGGGATCGCGCTGTCGATAGTATAGCTTGCGGGGACAGTACGCGGCGGTCGCAACGTCGCGAAACGCGTGCATACCACGCGTGTGCCGGAATCACGTATAAATCTCTAGAGCGCGCGTCATAGACCTCGTCACCCGCTCGTCCATCCTGTCAATAATCGCGTACAAGATACAGGGCGTGTAGTCAGCATCGGCTCAAACGTGCAGGGACGTGACCGGTCGGTCAATCACTACCTCTGTCTTGCTCCCGTCCTCGATGGCTCATCTGAGAGTGATTGTTGGGATACTTGTAGACTGAGGCACAGGTATAAGTGTATCCGACACTCATAATAAATGATGAGCGAATCAACATCTGGAGAGCATATCGAGGAAACGACCAGCTGGCCCGAACTTGCTGTCGGGCTGTACGATAGACTGACTGGTCGGGGAGCAGAGATCGTTTACGAACTCGAGGATATGGACGTGGCTGTCCCAAGCAAGGTCGGCGAGGACGCTGATCACGCTCACTGGCACGTTGACGGAACAGTTCGTATTACGACCAACGAGAGTGACTGAACGTGGCAGCGAGCGGTGACCTGGTCACAACACTTGAGGGTCTCGCTCGCAGCGGTCCCGATATTAGCGTCACAGCTAATCTCTCGGTGACCGTCGATAACATCAACCTTGCAATCAGTACCGTTGACGACCGCATCCGTGTACAGGTTCCCTCTGTGAGGGCCGGATTTCGTCTGCTCCGGCGTGAACATGAACGGATACCAGCCCTCTCGCGGGTACTCTCCGAGGCTGACCTGACCACCGAAATTCGGGTCGGGAGCGCAGTGCTTGCGGTCGCCGGGACAGACGCCGCGCCTGGCACGCTGTCACGACTGCTGTCTCTGGGACCGATCGAGATTCGTCTCCGGGCGCTGGTACCAGCGGTTCTCCGGCTCCGGTGACCCAATCTGTTCCCTAACCGAATCACCTTCCTTGACAGGGGTATCTCGTCTTGGCTAGTCGGATCGTGGCTGTCCGAACCAGTAGATTGCCTGCTGGATAGAGCCGCTCTTTCTTGCGGTGTCTTCTGTAAGTACATTCATTCCAACAGGTATATCCCGATTATACCAGGATACATCGGCTGTGAACGATGCACTCTAAAAGGAAACGTCGACTTCCATATCTTCGGTGGCCTCTTCGAGGCCGTCTTCCTGGACGCTCGCCGTATGTCGGACCGAGAGGTCCGCATCAGTGAGGATCTCCTCGAACGCTGTCCGGTAGCGCTGGCTCGCCCGGCGGGCGCGGTTCTGGGTGGCTGCCACGCGTCGATAGTGGTCGATCGTCTCCTCGTCGGCGTCTAGCTCGGCGGCGATGGATTCCTCGTCGGCGTCTTCGACCAACAGATCCCGGAGTCGTGCCAGCTCGAACGGCGCGTCGGTGTCGCTCTCGCCGACCAGATGGAGGTCCATCCGCGCAATCCAGACCGTCTCCGGGTCGAGATCGAGTTCCGACGCGACCGTTTCGTCGTCTGCACCCTCGTAGAATCCTCGCACGATCTGAACGAGCGTCGTCGTCTCACAGTCAGTCTCGAAGCCGTATCGCTGTCGCATCTCCCCGATCACCTCGGCCAGTCGATCGTCGACGGCCCCACTGTCGGTGTCGGCCAGCGAGCCGCGCTCCTCCTTTTGTTGTTCGGTGACTGTCTCCTCGTCGGCAACGTCGACGAAGATGTCCCGGAGTTGTTCGGTCTTCTCGTCCATCGGACCGATACACGACGATCCGGGCGTAAAAAACCATTCCCTATTTTCACCGGACGGGATCGGGAACGATACGGAGTGACATTCGATTGTCCCACCCGGACAGCCAGTCTGGCACTGGCAGTCGTTACGTCGTCCGGAACGCGCGGTCGCCGGCGTCGCCCAGTCCGGGGATGATGTAGCCGTCGTCGTCGAGGTGATCGTCGACAGCGACCGAGACCACGTCGATATCGGGGAACTGGTCGTTCAGCCGGACCAGCCCTTCCGGTGCGCTGACGGCTGCGAGAACGAGCAGTCGTTCGGGATCGCCCATCTGTTGGACGTGTTCTAGGACCGTCGCCATCGTCGAGCCGGTCGCGAGCATCGGATCGGCGATGATGACCGTGTCTTCGGGGTGGATCTCCGGCAGCTTCACGTAGTCAACCTCGATTTCGAACTCGCCGGTGTCGTCCATCCCGCCGGACTCGTCGCGGCTGGCGGAGATGACGCCCTGACGCGCCCGGGGGAACGCCTTGAGCAGCCCTTCGACGAACGGCGTCGCCGCCCGGAGGACGTTGATGATCACGACGTCGTCCATACCGACGACGCGCTCGCCAGTCGTCTCGGTCAGCGGCGTCTGCACGTTCTCGTAGGCAGTCTCCATGACGCCGTCGATGATCTCGTAGCCACAGATCCGGCCGAGCTTTACCAGTCCTTTCCGGAACGCGACCTGTTCGGTTTCGACACTCCGTAACTGTGTGAGTGTGTGCTTCGCGAGCGCGTGCGTGATCACTTTCGCCTCGCCTCGGTCTTCGATCGTCATATGCGAGTCAGGGGTAGCAACGGGCAAATAACTGACGAGAGCGATCCGTCTATCCGTCGTACTCGACGCCCAACTCGTCGAGCAGGGTCCTGGCAGCCGCTGCCGAAGACGGCGGTCCGCGGCCGGTCACCAGGTCGCCGTCGACAGTGACGCTAGTGTCTTGATCGAGTTTGGCGTCCCAGTCGGCCCCGGCGGCTTTGACCTCGTCTTCGACCCAGTAGGGGAGCTTTCGGCCGTCTGGCAGCCGGTCGTGTTCGTCGACGATTCCCTCTTCCCAGGCGTTGGGGAACCCGGTTACCGAGCGCCCTTCGGCCAGGAGATCACCAGACGAATCGCGCGTAAACGCCAGAATGCCGACCGTGTGACAGACGACCATCGCTTTTCCGTCCTCGCCCTCGACGGCAGTCCGCAAGGCCGCCCGGGCGTGTTTGTCCTGGTTGACATCCCATTCGGTGCCGTGGCCCCCGGGGAAGACGACCGCGTCGAACGCGGCCGGATCGACCGCCGCGAGCGGCTCGGGGCCGTTCAAGCGTTCGTCGCTCTCGTGGACGCGCTCGACCAGCGCGGCGGTCTCCTCGTCGACTTCGTCGGTGTCGATTGATCGCTCGTCGAGCACCGCCGGACCGCCCGATGGCGTCGCGACGGTCACGTCTAGCCCGGCGTCGTCGAGTGTCGTGAGCGGCTCGATACATTCCTCGCCCCAGTAGCCGTGTTCGCTGACGATGAACAGTGCGGATGACATCGCACGTAACTCCGAGCCTCGGTCGGTTGTATCCCCGGGTCCCGGAAAATTTCCGGACGCGTCCGACGTCCGATCACGATCCAGCCGCTGCCGGAAAGGTTAACCACGCTGGAGCCGAAAACGCTTCTCACAATGGACCGGACGGATCGGTCGAGCGCACCCGGCGTATCCGTGTACAACTATGTCTGAGATCGAAGAGAGCGTCTCCGGGTTCAAGATCCGGGGCGGCTGGGCAGACGTCGTCGAGCACGGCGAGCGCCTGACGCGGGCGCTGAAAGACATCGCTGAACAGGAAGACGTCGAGATCGATACTGACGCCCTCGAGGAGTTCGACGAGTGGCGGCCGAAAAGCCACGAACGCCTCGACGAGGACGTCAGCGAGAAGACCGCAGAGCAGGCCAGCGTCGACGAGGGCAAAGGCGAACGGAAGGGCAAAGATCCCGACGAAGACCTCCAGACGGCCGGCGAGAAACTCAGTGAATCATACGAGAATCTCGCCGATCCCGACGAAGCCGTCGACAAGTGGGGCGAATCGATCGACTACGTCGCCCGTGCTGCCGACTCGGCCGGCCGGAAGGCTCTCCGGAAGGTCGAGGACACGGTCTATCAGAACGTGATGACGCAACTCGCACCTTACTACTTCGACAACGAGTTGATCAGCGCCAACCTCAGACGCGTTAGCGACGAGAATCCTGAATACGTGTTCGAGGTCAACGTCAACGACGACGACCTGAAAATCCGGGTCTCCAACCAGTTAGCCGACTACGAACAGGAAGTCGACCGCTGGCATATCGACGTCGAAAAGGAGACCGCAACGCCCGAGGCCGCCGAAGGCATCGAGATACCCGAGCGAAACTACGACGACGCCGATCCGCGAAACACCTGATCCGGACGGAGCGGTAGGCTATTGTCTGGTGGCTTCAAACGCTCGTATTATGGTAGAAGCGACGCTGTTGGCAACGCTGGCAGTCGCGACACTCGCGAGTCTCTTTATGGCGTGGGCGATCGGTGCCGGCTCCTCGGGATCGACACCGTTTGCTCCTGCGGTCGGCGCTAACGCGATTTCGGTGCTTCGGGCCGGGTTCCTGGTCGGCATCCTCGGGTTTGCCGGAGCGACGCTGCAAGGGGCTAACGTCTCGGAAGCCGTCGGGCAAGAACTGATTGGCGGCGTCACGCTCTCGCCTGCTGGGGCGACGCTGGCGCTGCTTTTGGCCGCCGGACTGGTCGCGTTCGGCGTGTTCTCCGGGTATCCGATCGCAACGGCGTTCACCGTCACGGGTGCGGTCGTCGGCATCGGACTGGCCGCCGGTGGCGTCCCGGCGTGGGCGAAATATCAGGAAATTGTCGCGCTGTGGGTCGCCACTCCCTTCATCGGCGGCGGGATCGCCTACGGTGTCGCAAAGACGCTCCGGGATCAGCGTGTCCCGGAACGGCTTGCGGTTCCCGCACTCGCTGGGCTCGTCGCTACGATTCTCGCGAACGTCAACTTCGTCTTGCTCGGTGGTCCGGGCGAACAGTCTTCGATGGCCGTCGAGGCGGCCGCCGCTCTCGGAGCGACCTCGCTTGCAGGTCGAACGGGCGTTTCGGCCGCCTTCGCGCTGGTTGTCGGGGCCGCTCTGTATCGGGATTTGCGCGCCGACGCTGCGGCTGGCCAACGCCACTTCTTGCTCGCTCTCGGCGGCCTGGTCGCCTTTTCGGCGGGTGGCAGTCAGGTCGGGCTGGCGATCGGCCCACTCCTGCCGTTGCTCGGTCCGGAAACTGGCGTCGAGGTCTCGATCGAGACTGTCCTCGTCTTTGGCGGGTTTGGACTGCTCGTGGGGTCCTGGACGGGCGCACCCCGGATGATCAAAGCGATCGCCCAGGACTACTCCTCGCTGGGGCCGCGCCGGTCGATCGCCGCGTTGATACCCAGTTTCGCGATCGCACAGACTGCCGTCTTCTTCGGCATTCCAGTCTCGTTCAACGAGATCATCGTCAGCGCGATCATCGGCAGCGGTTACGCGGCCGGTGGCGGCGCAGTTAGCGGCGAAAAGATGGCCAAGACGGTGCTAGCGTGGATCGGGTCACTCGCACTGGCGCTGGGGCTTGGCTATGGCCTGTTCAGCGTCTGGACGGCTCTTGTGTAATCACTCAGCCGACTCGCTGCTGTCACCATCGGTGGATCCTGTCTCTTCGTCGTCGGCTTGGACCCGTGTGATCCGAGCTTTCATAATCCGAGTGTTCTCGACCTGTTCGACGCGTATTTCGACGCCACCGTACTCGATCATCTCGCCTTCTTCGACCAGTCGGCCGACGCGGTTGAAGATGAATCCGGCCAGCGTTTCGAACTCCTCGCCTTCGGGGATGTCGAGATCCAGAGCCTCGTTGACCTCTTCGATGTTGACTTCGCCTTTGACGATTGCGGTGTCGTCGTCGGTGAACTCGATCGGTTCCTCCTCGCCCCCTTCCAGGATCTCGCCGACAATCTCCTCAGTGAGGTCCTCCATCGTGACGATACCTTCGGTGGTACCGAACTCGTCGATGACGACGACCATATGCATACGGTTTTTCCGCATTTCCTTGAGGAGGTCGTCGACGTTCTTGCTCTCGGGGACGTGCAGCGTCGGCTCGATGAGATCGGCCAGTTCGAGCTGTTCGTTCTCGCCGTAGTTGAGGTCCCGCACGAGGTCGCGGATGTGTACGACTCCGATGACGTTGTCGAGGCTACCCTCATAGACTGGGAGCCGTGCGTGCCCGCTCTGGATGCAGGTCTCGATGGCCTCCGCGATATCTACGTCTTTGGAGACGGCGGTGACGTCCAGCCGCGGTGTCATAACCTCCTTGGCGATCGTGTTGTTGAAACGCAGCGTCCGATTCAGCATCTCTCGCTCTTCCTCATCGAGGACACCCTCGCGTTCGCCGGTCTTGATCATATTACGGATCTCGTCGCGGGTGATGTAGGTGCTCTCGATCTCTGACCGGCCACCGGTGATCTTGTTGACGGCCCGAGTCAGCTGGTCGAACAGCGCGATCAGCGGCAATAGCACCTTCTCCACGATTTTCAACGGTGGGGCGACTCGCCGAGCGTGTAACTCGGTGTTCTCGACGGCATAGGACTTGGGTGCGCTCTCGCCGAACAGCAACACGAGCGACGTGATGCCGAGCGACGAGACGATCACGGCTGTCCCCGCGTCGAAATAAAAGCCCACGATCGTCGTCGAGATCGAAGACATCGTGATGTTGACCATATTGTTCCCGACTAGGATCGTCACGAGCAGGCGGTGAGGATCGTCCTTGAGAGACTTGACCGCCCTCGCGCCGCGCAGGCCCTGTTCGACCATCGCATCGACTTGGTGGGCCGGTAGCGAGAACATCGCAATCTCCGAGGAAGAGAAGAATCCCGATCCGATGATGAGAAACAAAATCAGCAGAATGCCGATCCCCGTGACTGCCGCCTGGGACAGCTCAACACCGACGACCGGGACAGTGTATAATTCGATACCGGCCTGCGACGCCGCTGCAAGTGCGGATATCCCCATCAACACTCATTGTTTCTGTGGGTGCGAATTAACTCTTTTGTGACTACGCCGGTTCGCGATCGGTCGACCGCAGAGTTATGCCACTCGCACACGTATGTTATCGAATGGCAGACGACAAACGCGGACGGGAAGACCAAGCCCGAAACGAAGAGCGTCGCCAGCGAGCGCGTGAGATCGCTGCGGAGCTCGAACGCGGGGACGAACCGGAGCCACCTGTTGAGCCGGCAGTACTGGCGGATCTCGAGTCGGCTCTCGACCCGCTCTCGTTTCCGGCGACTGGGACGGAGGTCGTCGAGGTCGCCGGTGACCGTGAAGTCGAAGCGATCGACGGACCGTACACCGTCGAACAACTCGTTGCCGACACGGACACAGAGCGCTTTGACTCCCCCGAGTCAGTCCGGGTCCGTGTCCAGCGACCGACGGTCGCGACAGCGATGAAACGGATCCTCGAGGCCGCCGAGGCGCTCCGCAACGAGGACCTCGACGACTCCCAGCGGACGGCCTACGAGAAGACGTTTCGCGAGCTGAAAGCGATCGACGCTGACGACGAGGACGAGGGGATCAGGGCCGTTGCGGACTGGATCGTCGACCGAATTCACGACCAGGGAAAACTCCCAGGGTCACGGGCAGTTCGCCGGCAGGCGGCAGAGTTCTGCCGTGAACACGGGTACGAGATCCGCAACGACGAGTGGCTCGGCATCTAACCGGACAGACCGCCGCTGCCCGGGCGTAGTTACGGTCGCCGACTGCTGGTACGGTCGGTTGTACGTTCGTGAAGATATTCGGCCCACTGGCGGGTCGAACTCGTTCGAAATGATACAGCCGGCAGTGTGTGCGAACAGCTACCATTTAGGCCAGTGCCGGACGTTGTGTGTTGATATTTGATACCCCACGCGGATATAACATATTGGGGGTGACAACAACTGTCACATATTGGGTTACGAGAGTCCGGAATCACTATGCTCCCGGACGTGTGAGACCCATCCAGATGAAAGTCTTCGGGTCAAGCGGCGTTCGCGGGCTCGTCAACGAAACGTTGACGCCGGAATACGCGCTCCAGGTCGCGATGGCGGCGGGCACGGTCTGGCGCAACGAACTGGGCGTCTCGCGGGTCGCACTCGCCCACGACACCCGCACCAGCGGCGGGATGATTGCCGATGCCGCGCGCAGCGGACTTGCGAGTGTCGGTCTCGACGTCGATTATCTCGGGACGATTCCGACACCCGGGGCACAGACCTACGCAGATCGGGAGTCGATTCCGGCGCTGATGGTAACGGCCTCACATAACCCTCCACAGCACAACGGCATCAAGCTCATCGGCTGTGACGGTATCGAGCTGGCGGTCGATCAACTCGAACGGGTCGAACAGCGCCTGCTTGGCGAGCGCTTCGAACGCAGCGAGTGGGACGCGATCGGCCAGGCCCGGACCGTGGACGGTACCCGTCAGGACTACGTCGACCAGTTACTCGAGTCGGTCGACCGCGAGCGTATCGCCGACGCCGAGCTGACGGTCGCCCTCGACCCAGGTCACGGTGCCGGCGCAGTGACCAGTCCGCAGTTTTTCCGCAAACTCGGCTGCCACGTGCTGACGATTAACGCCCAGCCTGACGGCCACTTCCCCGGTCGAAAACCAGAACCGGTCGCGGACAACCTCGGGGATCTACAGCGACTGGTCGAGACCAGCGACGCCGACATCGGCATTGCACACGACGGTGACGCCGACCGGGCGATTTTCGTCGACGAGACCGGCGCGTTCATCGAAGGCGACGCCGCGCTGGCCGCGCTGGCCAGCGAGGAGCTCCGGGCGGGGGATGGCGTCGTTTCGGCCGTGAGCACCTCTCAGCGACTGGTCGACGTCGCCGAGGACGTCGGCGCGGAACTCCATCTGACCCAGATCGGGTCCAGTCACATCATCACGAAGGTTCAGGCCCTCCAGAAAACGGGCACGCGAGTCCCGATCGCCGGCGAGGGCAACGGTGGGATCATCTTCCCCGGCTATCGAACGATCCGAGACGGTGCTTATACCGCCGCCCGGTTCTGCGAGTTACTCGCGGACCGGCAGGCCAGCGAGATCGCCGCCGACTACGACGAATACTACAACGTCCGGAAGAACGTCCACTACGAGGACGAAGGCGAGCGCTCGGCGATGACTGACGCAATCGAGACACTCGCCCACGAGACCGACGTCGACGTCACGACCATCGACGGCCACCGACTCGAGTTCGACGACGGCTGGGTGCTGGCTCGCCCCAGTGGGACCGAACCGCTGATCCGGATCTACGCCGAAGCCCGCGACCCCGACCGTGCCGAGGAACTCGCGGCGCTTATGTACGACGCCGTCACGACCGCCGCCGCAGACGCCTGATAGTGATTACTGACGGTCTGTTCCACATCGACCGCACCGGTCTAGCGGTACATCGCTACAGCAATCACCATAACAACTGCCCGACTGGCTATCCGTCTAGGACAGCCGAGAGTCGCTCGCGCTGCTCGCGCAACTGCTCCAGTTCCGCCTGTATCTCACCGCGTTTGAGCCGCCTCCGTTCCTCCTCGTCGAGTTGTGTCCGCGCGACGGCACTCTCACGCAACCGCCCGTAGTCCTCGCGTCGGCCGAGCGCACGCACGTCCCGGAGTCGCTTCTCGACTGATTCCGGCGGATCGAACCGGGCGACGACCGAGATACGCTCGCGACACTGGAACCGTAGTGTCTCGGCTGTCGGCGGTGGCCACCCGATCGTCAACGGCTCCGCGTCCAGTCGCTGCAGGTACGTCCGGTGGGTCGCGACGTTGCGCTTGAGCGCACGGGCCTCGGCGACGTAATGCTCCAGTTTCGAGACTGAATACTCGGCGTATTCCAGCAGTTGTGGGATCGATTCGGTGCCAGCCTCGCTCGTCTGGACGTACTCCAATAGGTCCGCCGGTGGCTGTCGATACTCGACGAGTGGGAACGCGGCCGTCGATTCGACGAGTTCTAGCACGTCACGCGCACTCGCGCTCTCTGTGAACGACTCGAAGGCGGTATCGACCGCGTCGTTGTACGCCTCGATCGGCTCGCGGAGTCGCTCGACGGGCGCGTCTAGATCCGCATCGCCGAGTTCGACCAGCCGCTCGTACTCTCCAATCCGCTCGTCGATCGACTGTCGTTCCCGTTCGAGTGCGTTTCTCGACGCTTCGAGACGGTCCCGCGTTCTCTCGCGTTCTTCGAGACGCTCGACCAACTCGGTGACCGGCGACAGCGCCTCACGTGCGTCCCGGAAATCGGCGTGTTTGAGATACCGCTCGTGCATCATCTCGTCGACGGCCTCGAAGTCCTCGCGGTGGGGCAGGTCTTCGGGCAGGTGCTCGAAGAAGTGTGCCAACCTGTCTTGATACTCGATGAACGCCTCCATATCGACCTCACCCTCGCCGTCACTGACGATGCGTGACTCATAGCGGTCGAACAGCCCCGTCAGTTCCGTGTGATACTCCGCGAGCCGCTGCAGTCGGTCCTCGCCGCTTTCTTCAACACGATCACACGCCTCCTCGTAGGCCCGTCGACGGCGCTGGAGCTGATCGATGAGCTCCTGGAGGTCCGTCTCACTCATCGTAGACATCCGCGGGATCGAACACTTTCTCGCTGACTACGTCGCCGTCGATCGTACGATAGAAACAACTCCGGTATCCCGTATGGCAGGCCCCTCCTTCCTGCTCGATTAGATACAGTAACGCGTCGCCGTCACAGTCGACGCGGATCTCCTCGACGCGTTGGATGTGTCCGCTGGTCGCCCCCTTCTCCCAGAGTTCGTCCCGACTCCGGGAGTAGTAGTGGGCGTGACCGGTCTCACGTGTCCGCTTGAGCGCCTCGGGAGTGACGTGCGCGAGCATCAGCACCTCGCCGCTGTCTGCGTCCTGGGCGATTGCCGGGAGATACTCGTTGTCCTCGAAGGCCAGTTTCGGGGGCGCGTCGCTCATACCACTGTGATCGGCACAGTCTCGCATAGGCCTTTTGCGTCGCCACTTACCGTGCCAGTGGTGCTGACCGTTACGCACTGACCCAACGGGAGTTCTGATCGCTTGCCCTGCAACTCGTTGTTCTCTCAGGTGAGTAACTTGATCAATCACTAACGTTTCCACTGTGTGGGAAACGCGCCTACCAATATATGTGTCAAGCCCGGCCGTGTAGATATGCCGATCAACCGCGTTGGACGCGAGAGCGACCCGATCGAGCGACCGGTCGAGGACCGGGAGATGCGGGTTGTCTTGGATATCGAACGTGGTGGTCCCTGTCGACTCGACCGTATGGAGGGGGACGTGGTCGGGATCGACGTCCGTCTCAGCGAAGAGGCCTGCAACGTCGATGCGGTGGTGCGCAACCCGGGGAGCGATGACGTCTCAACACAGTATTTCGAAAACCAACTCTGTGAGCACTGCCCAGGAAAAGCGTTCGAAGAACACGGCTGTCTCCCACGCTACAGGGAGATCGAAGACGGGTCGTTCGTCGTCGAGACGTACGTCGCCGATACTGCGGCCGTTGCCAATCTCGTGGCCGATATTCGGTCGATCTGTGCAAACGTTTCGCTCCGAAGTATCGTCTCGACCGACAGGTCGGAGTTCACCGAGGACTGTTCGGTCGATCTCTCAGCACTCACCGAAAAGCAGCGCAAGGCCGTTTATCACGCGAAGGAGATGGGCTATTACGATTCCAATTCGGACGTTTCATTGGGTGAACTCGCCGAACGGATCGGCATCTCCACTTCCGCGCTGTCCCAGCGACTCCGACGAGCCGAAGGCAACGTCCTCCGACAGCTCTCTGTGGAGTGTTCCTGTTGGGACGACATCGTCTGTGACTGCCCGGACGACGCGTGACCGGTTTTGTGCGTTCCTGTCGGGCGTCGCACGCCCGGGTATATAAAGCCCAAATTGATCCAGCAGTAGGCCAATCCCAAACAGCACCGTTTGTGTCTGTATGGAACGCGAACTCGACCGCCGAACGTTCCTCGCACTGTCCAGTGTTGCAGGCGCAACCGCAATCGCTGGCTGTTCGGGTGGCGATAATGGAGACACGACCACAGATGCCGGAGGTACAGCGACTGACACGGAAAGTCCAACCGAGACCACGACGACGACGGAGCCGTCGGACGATCAGTCGTCGAGTTCGGACATCGATCCGACCGACACTGAGAGCGCGCTGATCGAGCCCGCGACGCTGCAAGAGTGGTTGGACGCAGGCATCGTCAATACCGACGACGTGTACGAGGATCGCGTCGCCATTCTCCGAGTGGACGCCGGTAACTACGACGGTGGGCACGTCCCGAACGCGGTCAAGATGGCGTCCGACGACGCCGAAGGGCCGGCTGTCCTGACCGAAACCCGTATCGACGGACTCGGCGAAACCCAGAAGCTCGTCACGACGGGATCGACTGTCGACCAGATTCTCCAGAACGCCGGCGTCGGTCCGAACACTGTCATCGTGCTTTCGGGAGAGAACCCGATGTACAACGCTCGGACGTACTGGACGCTCCGGTACTGGGGCTTCCCGCGCGAGCGCATCAAAGTTCTCAACGGCGGTCCCACTGCCTACGAGGACGAAGCTGGCGATCTAACGTTCGAAACGCCCGAAACGCCGGACACCGGGTACAACGTCGAAGCCTTCGAAGAGACGAACTACAACCTTCGAGAGGGTCTCAACGAGATGCTGCAGCTGGTCGATGCGAAAAATGCCGGTGAGAGTGACGCGTCGATCCTCGATCTCCGCGGTCCGGACCAGGACGCGAAGATCGCTGGTAGTACTCTCGATGCGCCGACCAGCTACACGCAAGGTGGGTTTACCGACTCCGTCAAGTGGAAGCCCGCCAGCGAGATCGAAAACCACGTCTTCGGCTACGAGGACATCGAAGATGGTGACCCGATCGTCACGCTGTGTCACAGCGGGTTCAAGGGCACGCTGGCCTTCTTCGCCCTCGACGGTATTCTCGGCTACGACAACGTCTCGCTGTACGACGGCTCCTGGAAGTTCCAGTGGAAGCAGTACAACGGTCAGCAGGATCCGACTCCGAACGACCTGTGGCGGACCGACATGCACAACCGAACCGAAGGCGAGATTACGGCGGCCGACAAGGTCACGATCGATTCCGACCTCAACGATGAACTGACTGAAACACTCGCTATGCTCGATGCCAACCAGGTCAAGCGAGATGACCTCAACTACCTGGGGGCCAGCGGCGGCGACTTCGGCTGTGGATCGTAGACTCGCGTCGGACGCATTCAGATATCGACAGAATCGATCGAAACCACTGTTTTTCGCGGTGTGCTACCGGTGACGATTACACGTCACGGGTGACGATAACGTCGTCTTCGGGCTCGGCATCTCTCGCGATCTCTATCTGTACGAACTCCTCTTCGTCTATGTCACAGACGACGACCACGTTCGCCGATGTGCAGAGCATATTGTACGACTCGACGCTGTACTTCTTTCGCGTCTCCATCGTCTCGACGACCCGTTCGAACTCCTCTTTCGTGAGGGTTTCTTCCCCTTCTGCGACCCGTACTAGCGTCTCCAGCGAACTGGACGGTTCAGCAGTCATTTTGCATCACATCCGTAACTTGTGTCGCCTGGTACAAACCGCTATTGTCTATTATTGGATCTATAAAACAATACTATCCCACAGCAAACTCCAACTACCGAGGCATATAAAGCCTTAATTGATACCGAGTGTGGGCTTTGCTCGTTTAGCCATTCTATACGGGTATGGGAGAGTTATGATCGTGACGACACAGCCAACAGCGGGCAAACGACACGGACGTAGTAGCGACCGGATTCGGCGGTCCGATGCTTCGCGAGGTGATCTGTATGAGTGAGCACGGGAGCGCACTCACTCGACGAAATCTGCTTAAAAGTGCCGGGGTTGCTGCCGGGGCAGCGGCTCTCGGTGGCTGTCTCTCGGGCAATCAAGACGGCTCACAGCAGGGTGAGCTTTCGACGGCGTTCGGTAACTGCTGGATGTGTTCACACAATTGTGGACAGAAGGCCTCCGTTCGGGATGGCTCTGTGATCAATCTCACTGGCGTGGACGGCCACCCGCGCGGGAGTGCCGGCGAGGGCACCGAGGGGACGCTCTGCCCGAAAGGCCTCGCCCAACTCGATAAGACACACGATCCCAAGCGGATCAAAGAGCCTCACATCCGCAAGAACGGGAATCTCAAGAAAGTCAGTTGGGAGGAAGCGTTCAAGTACACCGCCGAACGGCTGGTCAAGTTCGACGAGAACAACGGTGCCGAGACGTTCCTCGATGCCACCAGCTGGGCCGAGACGGACATCTTCCGGACAGTCTGGCGTGACCTGTACGGTTCTCCCGAGCGGATCAGCCGCGGGATCCACGTCTGTGCCGGTCCGACCTTCGTCACCGGCGGAATGATGGGTGTCGGCTCGAACAACCGGGTTCCGGACTATCAGAACTCCGAATACATCATCTCCTGGGGCCGGAACATCCTGAACTCCTTTGCCGGCCAGTTCGAGGCCAAAGGCGTCCTCGAGGCGATCGAGAACAACGGTGCGACGCTGGTCACGATCGACCCCCAGCACACCACCACCGCCCAGAAGTCCGACGAGTGGATGCCGATCAAGCCCCGGACTGACGGCGCGCTGGCGCTGGCGATGGCTAACGTCATCATCGAGGAGGACCTGTACGACGCCGATTTCGTCGAGAACCACACCCACGGCTTCGAGGCCTACCGGGAGGCCGCGATGGATATGCCGCCGGAGAGAGCGGCCGAGATTACCGGCCTCGCTGCCGACCAGATTCGACGAGTCGCACGCGGATTCGCCGAGGCCGCTCCGCAGGCGGGTATCTCCGTCTGGACGGGCACGGCACAGGCCAGCAACGGCTGGAAGGCGACACAGAACATCACGGCGCTCAATGGACTTGTCGGGAATATCGACAAGCCCGGCGGTCTGCGACTGTGGAAGTATCCCGCGACGGCGTCGTTCGGCGAGGTCTGCGAGACGGACTACACCAACCGCGCCGAGTTCAAGGACCCAGCACTGAACAAATACGACGAGTACTCGGAGTACCCCGCCCGTCACATCGAAGGCATTGCACACAACTTGGTGCCCCAGATGGTCGACAACGACCACATCAACGGAATCGTCTGCCATCACGACGATCCGCTGAAAGACGGCAACGCCGAAGCGTGGGTCGAGGCCATCGAGGCGATGGATCTCGTCATCTCGATCGACGCCTACTGGAACGGCGTCTCCCGACGGGCAGATATCGTCCTGCCGGAGGCGACCCAGCTGGAGAAAGACACCCTCGGTACCGGTAACTGGAGTTCCTACCCCAATCACAAGTGGGTTACCGGCTCGAAAGCCGCCGTCGAACCGCAGTGGAACACCAAGCCCGACTTCGATATCCTGAAAGGGATCGCCAACGAGATGGCCACGGCGACCGATAACGACGACTGGGCGGTCTTCCAGCAGTGGGACTCACACGAAGCGTACATTGACGATCAGCTCTCGTCGATTGACCTGACACTGGCGGATATCGACAGCGGCGAGAAGAACTACGAACTCGTCGAGGAGTACGACTACGAGCAGTACGGTGACAGTTTCACCTTCCGGTTTGACCTCGACCAGATCGACTCCTTCGCACAGGCCGCCGAGGAGGCCGGTATGGACACGGCCCCAGAGTGGGTCGAACCCGGCAGATACGGCGATTCGACCTCCGAGGAGTACCCCCTGGAGTTCACTGACGTTCGGTCGGTGTTTTTCTCTCACGGGAGCAACCAGCCCCACGAACGGCTGCAGGACCAGTTCGCCAAGCGCAACAAACTGAGCGAGACGGACTATCGCGGAAACTACCTCTATCTCAACCCCGAGGACGCCGACGGGCGGGGCATCGAGACCGGGGATATGGTAGCAATCGAATCCGAGACCGGTAGCGGCGAACTGATGGCGATCGTCACCGAGCGTGCTCGCCCCGGGTTCGTCACTGCCCAGTACGGGTTCGGCCAGACCTCGGCGATCACGACCGGCGAAGATACCCGCGAACAGTCGGCCGACGGGATGAACACGATGATGTTACACGACACACAGATGGATCCGATCACGGGACAGGTCGACAGACATATCGCAGTCGATGTCGCCCCGACGGGGGGTGACTGAGTATGGCTGACAGACAGGACCACTGGGTCTTCTATTTCGACCCCAACCGGTGTATCGGCTGTCACGCGTGTTCGATCTCCTGCAAGCAGTTCCACGGCCGCGATTCCGACGCCGACGACTGGCGGACAGTCACCCACCACCAGAACGCGAACGGACAGCATCCGGCAGCGTCGGGGTACGATCCGGAGACGGCAGCACCCATCGAGGACGTCCCGATCTCGATGTCGTGTATGCATTGTCACGACGCGCCCTGTGAGGAAGTCTGCCCGACTGAAGCGATCCACAAGCGTGACAGCGACGGGATCGTGACCATCGACCAGGACAAGTGTATCGGCTGTAAGTACTGTGGCTGGGCCTGTCCGTTCGGTGCGCCGACCTACGGTGACAACGGCCTGATGTCGAAGTGTAATCTGTGTCTCGATCAGGGTCCGGCCAGCGGCGCCGGCGCGGAGTCGAAAAACGAACAGGACAATCCGATCCAGCCCAACTGCGTCTCCGACTGTGTGGGCGAGGCGATCAAGGCCGGACCGGAAAAGGAAATGATCAAAGAGGCCTCCCAGGCAGCGGCAGATCGGTTCAACTCGAACAACGAACGGGTCATCGTTGAACCGTTCCAGGGCAACGAGGCGAATCTCAACCTCGTCGAACACGCCGCCACTGCCGAGAACGCAGGGGATTGATTATGAGTGTCACAGGTGGCTCCGAGTGGCTCTGGTTGCCCCACGTCCACTGGGCGGAGTTCATCGCACTGTATCTCTTCTTGGGGGGCGTCAGCGGCGGCGCGTATCTGACTTCTTCCTGGGCAAGCCTGATCAAGAGTCAGATGGACAAAGACAGTTGGCTGGGGAAGATCCTGCTCGCAACGACCGACGACGAAGAGCATCGCTACTCCTGTGCTGAGACTGCCCGTTGGGGGTCGGTTCTCAGTGTCCTCGCGATGGCCGTCGGCGGCGTCGCGCTCCTGTCGCATCTGGGTGCACCGCTGCGGGCGTTGACGTTCCCGGTGTTGTTCAGCAACTACGGCTCGTGGCTGACGATCGGGACGTGGGTGATCGTACTGTTCACGACCATCGCCGTGCTGGAGACGCTGTGGCTGCACTTTGGAAGCACTGTTGCGACCGAGTCCGGTCTGAGCCTGTTCCCTCGGAAGATTCTGGGGCGGGTCGATTCCCTGCTGCCCACCGAGCGCGGATTCGTCTGGCTGCTCGATACGATCTCGGACGCGACACGACTGCCGAGTCGCGTCCACGGTGCGCTTCGGATTCTTGGTGGCAGCCTCGCGATCTTGTTGGTCGTCTACACTGCGATGCTACTGAGTGACGTCTCGATCGTCCCGCTGTGGGAACGGACGTACCTGCCGTTCATCTTCCTGATGAGTGGCGTCTCGACCGGCATTTCCGCGGCACTGCTCGGCACGGTCGCCAGCGGCGGTGCATTGACGCGGACGAACCACCGGTTCTGTCTCACTGACGATGCGATCATCATCGCGGAACTGGCCGCTATCGGATTGTTACTGTCACACCTGTCGAACGCCAGTAACGCCGCTGCGGATCTGACGATGACGACGCTGTTTGGCACGTACAGCCTGGCGTTTGTCGGTGGTGTGCTGATACTGGGAACGTCACTCCCAGTCGTCATCTCGATTACGGTGACGCTGCTCCATCAGTTCACCGAGGTCGACGAGACACTGTGGGGAGAACGCCTGCTCACGGGCGGGTACGCGCTCAAGTACTCGCTCGTCCTCGTCGGCGGGTTCCTGCTTCGGTACGTGGTACTGCTCGCAGCGATCAAGACGCCGCTCGCGGTTCCGGGACTATGATGACGGTTGACCGTGCTGACGCGTGGTCAGACGCCCTCGCTGCCCTGTCGAACTGTCTGCGACGTCCGGATGAATCGGTCCAGCGCGCTCTCGAAGACGGCGCCGAGACAATTCCCGACCTGCTCGCACAGATTGGGGTCGAGGCTGAACCGGTCTCGGCTACCGGCCGCGACTTGACCGAAGACTACGAGGCGTTATTCGGTGCGTTCTCGACGCCGTTCGCGCCGCCGGCCGCGTCGCCATACAAGGAGTGGTACGGCGACCGCGGTGGACTTATGGGTGGTCCGCCGGCCACAGCGATGGAACGGCGATTCGACGCGCTCGACGTGACGATCCCGGACGCGTATCCGGCCGACCACATCTCACTCCAGTTGGAATATGCGAGCCTCCTGGCCGATGCCCAGCAGTGGGACGAACTCGCAGCGTTCGTCGAATCAGAACTGGACTGGGTCGACGCGTTCGCCGAACTCGTCGCGGAAGCCACGGCCGAGGCACCCGTCTACCGCTGGTGTGTCACGCAGTTGTTACCGACGATCGAACGACTGCGGACGGAGCTTGACGTCGACGGCCCGGAGCAGGAACGTGTCGCGCAGATGGCGTCTCGGGCACGCACCCACGCAGGTGACTGATAATGGCACTCCACGAGGCATCCACGAAGACCGAATCGGACGAACGGTCCGGCATCCGTATGACGATCTCGTTCGATGATTCGGCTGCCGCTCGTGAGTTGCTGTTGTGCCTTGGCAAGTCGCTAGACGACGACTTGTTCTCGGTCGACTGTGTGGCCCCCTCCAACACCGGACCGCACGTCGTCGCCGTCGATAATGTGACCGACGCGCAGCTATCGACCGCCGAATACGCGGTCTCGTGTGGCTACTACGACAATCCTCGCACTGCACGCCTCGCCGAGATTGCTGAGGAGTTCGACCGCTCGGAGTCTGCGATTTCCCAGCGGCTCAACACCGTGGAACGCCATCTCGTCCGCTCGTTTGTCGAAGCGAACGACCTCCCAGATAAACGCGCCGGACACTGATCGCCGGCCGTCGGCGGAACGTGTCTATTGTCGCTCCGTTAGCGGCGCTCCGTACCGCCGCTCGTATTCGTCTGCGAGTCGGTCCGGAGAGAGTTCTGGATGCGCCAACTCCCACGAGGAGACAGCCAGTCCGCCGGCGAGCGTCCCCAGACGTAGGTTCGTCTCGACGGACAGTCCCTGCCGATGGCCGTAGAGATAACCGGCGAAGAAGGCGTCGCCAGCGCCATTGGTGTCGACCATATCGAACTCGGCGGCAGGGACCTCGAAGTACCTCCCGTCGACAGTCACGGCAGTCGCGCCGTCGCTGCCGTGGGTACAGACAGCCAACTGTGCTCCAGCGTCGATCCGCTTGCGCATAAACGCCTCCGGGTCGCCGATCGACTCGCCGCTGAGAAACAGGTAGTCGGCCGCTTCGATGAAATCGTCGAAGTACGGGTCGTCGCCGTCGTAGTCGTGAATGTCCGCCCAGACTGGCGTTGCGCGTTCCGCAGCGATGTCGAGCAACGGCCGCGTGTAGTTGACCGGATTGACGACGAGCAGGTCCGCCTCGCCGACCCACTGCTCCAGCCGTTCGTATCCGATGTCGGGTTCCTGGGTCGGTGTGACCACGAAAATTGAGATCCGTTCGCCGGCGTCGTTCATCAGGTTGACGTGACGTTCGGTCCCGTTTGGGTCGATGTCAGCCTCGAACGCGACTGGTTCGGCCTCGAAGCGCTCGCGGATCGCCTCACCGTAGCGGTCGTCGCCGATCATCGCGTGAAAGCGCGTGTCGACGCCCAGCTGGCCCAGATTCAGTGCCTTGCCCGATCCGCTCGATCCCAGTGTCTCCTGGAAGTCCCGGGCGAAATGGGTCTCCGTCCGCTCGGGAAACGTATCGAGGTAGACGATCGCATCCCAAGAACAGCCGCCGGCCACGAACACGTCCATATCCGGATCGAACGTGCCGTGGGGCTTGGTGGTGTCGGTCTAACCGAGTCCGACCTGCAGTAGCAGCCAGACCAGTACGTCCCCGGCGACTAGGCTTACCAGGAGGCCACCGAACATCGGGACGATGAACGGGATTCCTGGCGAGTACCACACGCGGTCGCTCGTTGCGATGACCGAGAGCCCGGCCCGCAACTCCTCGGCGTCGGTCCCGTAGATCGGGCCACCGATGTCCTCGAAGAACGTCCCCGCACCCCAGGGGTCCTCGATAGATTCCTCGGAGGGAGTCACGTCGTCCACAGTTTGACTATCGGTCGTCGGTGCTGTGTCGTATTGCCGGATTGTTCCGTCGCCAGGATCGTTCGGTTCGTCCGGCAGACTCGCCGGGTCACGGTAGCGATCGGGCTCTTCTCGCAACGCCTCGATAGTCAGCCCGCGCCAGTTGAGATACATCCGAAGTACGTCCAGGTCCACCCCCTGGCGCGTGAGTCCGTCGGGGCGTTCGAGTAGTCGGCCGTAGCGTCGCGGGAGAGTGCCGGCGGCGATTGGGCGACCGACGACCATCATCCTGCTGACGGCACCGTCCAGCAGATTCCGCCCGGCGAGTGCGACCGGATAGACGGCCCCGACCAGGACGGTGTTCGAGAGGATCGTCAGCGCGAACACGCCGAGCGTCGCCTCGAACCACGGCAGCGTGAACCCGGGGAACAGAAACACCGGATACAACGGGAACAGGAGGGCCAGTGCCATCAATGCTTTCGCGTCCGCGCCGCCGAACCCCCCGAACCACCAGAATACGTACGCAAACGGCACCAGAAAGCCGACGCTGATCGTCGTCCTGATTGTGAACGACTGGACGGTCTCGCTAGCGATCTCTGCTCCGACGCCGATATTGAACCCGTCAATCGTCAGCGTCCAGACGGTGTCGGTCCAGACCGCAAGCGCGTCCCAGCTCAGGAGTACGACTCCGAGTGCGATCAGGGGCAGCCACGTTTCGTTCGGGACCCGCCGCGTTTTGACATCCCGCACTGCTGCCCAGCCCAGCACCGGCACGGCAAGCAAGCGCAACAGATCAGTGAGTGCTGCGGAGAACACGCTTGTCGAAGTCTCGACAGGCAGCTTGTTATCACTTACGGAGGCTATCGTTGCTCACATCCTCAGTTCGAACGGGCTGTCGGTCGAAGCCGCTGTTCCTCGCCTTCCCCGAACGCCGTGAATGTCTCCAGACGGTCGTCGCCTATCTCACTGAACTGCTTCTCTACTGCCGTGCGTCTTGACAATCAAGCAACTACCAGATGTGGGGTATACATACTTCCGTACACGAATCCTCTATTACCGCTGGTCGGTAGCATTAACGTTGGGGCTTAGAATAACCTAGACAGATGGCTCCTGTGACCGACGGGGATGAAATACGGCGCCGTGAGTATGTACGCAAACTTGCTGGAGCAAGCCTCGTTGGAACCACAAGCGTTGCAGGGTGCGTATCCGGCTCGAATGACGAGCAGAGTACGGTTCCCAGAGATGTTACGCCCGAACGTAGCCGTGAGGTCGTTCGGTCGCTGGATGAGTATGATTGGAGTCTGACAGTAGAGGACGCGTTCGATACAATCGATGGTTCGATATGGGGTTACGAAGTCGGCAACGGGCACGATAAAGGGGTTCCCGGGTGGGGCAACTCGGAGTTACAATATTATACCGCAGGAGAAAACGCACGAATCGAAAATAATCATCTGGTGATTGAGGCGCGTCGAGAGGACCGCTCAGACGAGTATGGCGAGTATGATTACACCTCCGCGCGGATGATAACACAGGACAGTCTGACGGTTGCATCTGGGCGTGTAGACATCAATGCCAAACTCCCGACGGGTCAAGGTATCTGGCCAGCGCTGTGGATGCTTGGATCGAATATTGATACAGTCGGCTGGCCTGCCTGTGGTGAAATCGATATTATGGAGTTAGTCGGCCACGAGCCAAGCACGGTTCACGGGTCCGTACACGGTCCGCAGTACTCTGGGAAGAATAGTCTCAGTGGCTCCTATGAGCTTCCCGAAGCAACGTTCGCCGATGACTTTCACACGTTCTCAATCGCGTGGACAGCAGCTGGAATCTCTTGGTTCGTCGATGACGACCGCTACTACACGGTAACACGCTCAGAAATTGCGAACAACTATGGCCAATGGGTGTTCGACGGCCCGTTCTTTTTCATTTTCAACATCGCTGTCGGTGGTGACTGGCCCGGTGCCCCGGACGAGACCACGGCGTTTCCGAAACAGATGGAGATTAACCGTCTTAGTTTGTACGAGCGGGTTTGAATCCCGACCCCCTGTGGTCGTCAGGCTGTGACAATACGGACAATGTCTACTGACCCAATAGCGCGAACAAAACCGATCTGAACATAGTTTTGTACCCTATTTCGAGGGTGGGTTGGGCGGGACACTCGTGATATGAGCAACGTACAAAGGTAAAGTGTCTTTGACGCGGACATACTGATATGCCTGACAAAGAGATCGACGCTGTTGACAAAGCAATCCTGTATGCCCTCCAAGAGGACGCTCGAAATATGTCGTCCGGAGACATCGCAGAGCGGACTGGTACCTCCGATAGTACCGTCCGCAAGCGTATTCAGCGTCTCGAATCCGACGACGTGATCAAAGGATACAGCGCCAGCATCGATTATCAGCAATCAGGCTATCCGCTCCGGATGCTGCTTTACTGTACTGCTGCGATCCCTGAACGTGGCGACCTCATTCCCGACATTCTGGATATCGATGGCGTGGTATCAGTCCAGGAGTTGGTCACTGGTGAACAGAACCTCCTCGTCACTGTCGTCGGCGAGACAGACAGCGATATTACACCCGTCGCCCAGGAACTTCTCGATATGGGACTCACCGTTGCCGACGAAGTCCTTGTTCGGAGCCACGAGACGACACCATTTGGCAAGTTCAATTCTGAGGCCCGTACCGAAGACGATTCCTAGACATATCTGACATCCGGCTCGATCGCACACGCCGAACGACTGGCTGGGTCACCTGACCTCGCCACATTGTCCGAGTCACCGTCGAGGATACCCGTCGGTCGAGAGCGATGACACCACAGTCGAGTCTAACGTTCTCGGCAGACGTCGTTTCTGTCGTTTCAATACCCTGGATTCGCCCGTCCTCAACGACGACACGATTACGAATCGGGCTCGGCTCCCTGACGATACGTCCGTCCGGATCGCGAGTCTCTTGGCCTGACCCGCTACCGCTCATTCCTTCCCACACACCTCTACGAACTATAATGTTCTATAGTGGCGAAAGAACGAACAGAATGTGAGTATAGATAGATTTAACAAACAGTCTGTTCATAGATTGCGGTAACTACGACCAGAAGCGTCCCACAAGAGACTGTCTCGGGTGGCGCGATGAGTCGTACGATGAGCCAAACGATGTCAGGACACAGTTCGAAATCGACGGTCGGAGCGCTTCCGGACACGACGGTCGAATCACCGTTCGTGCCCGTTGCACTAACTTGGTTCGTGTGGTCGCTGTTCGCCGCAAGCATCGCCGTCCTGCTCGCCAGGGTCAGGTTCGGTGGTGTATGGGAGATCCCCGGCTTCGTTGCTATAGACGGCCTGACTGTCCTAATGTGGGTGGTGGTCACCTTCTTTAGCGGCATTGTTCACAGCTACTCCCGCCGCTATATGGCTGGTAGCACTCACAAAACGAGGTTCTTCATCGCTGTGTTCGGTTTCACCGCAACCGTGATGGCGCTTGTCGCGGCCGACCACGTCGCACTGTTCGGGCTCCTGTGGTTGGCGATGGGTCTGGTGATGGCGGAACTCATCGGTATCATCGAGGGGTGGAAACAGGCACAGGCGGCGAAGACGGTCGCCCGCAAGTACTTCCTCGCCAGTAGCGTATTGCTGGGTGTTGCGCTGACGGCGCTGTGGTGGGCGACCGGTGCGACGACGATCTCCGGCATCGGCGCGACAACAGACACACTGGGTGGTCCAGTGTGGCTGCTCGCTGCCGGCGCGCTCGTGCTTGCGGCGATGGTTCAGTCTGCCCTGATCCCGTTTCACAGCTGGTTGCTCTCCTCAATGACCGCACCGACGCCGGCGTCTGCGTTGATGCACGCCGGATTCGTCAATGCGGGCGGCATCCTGCTGGTCCGTTTCGCCCCGGTCATTACAGTCGACTCTACGCTTATGCTCGCAGTCGTGGCTATCGGTGCGGTGAGCGCTGGCGGCGGGAAGCTCCTCAAGTCAGTCCAGACGGACATCAAAGGCAAACTCGGCTGCTCGACGGTCGGTCAGATGGGCTTTATGATTATGCAGGCAGGCCTCGGCTTCTTCGGGGCCGCGATCACCCATCTCATCCTGCACGGGTTCTACAAGGCCTATCAGTTCCTCAGTTCGGGCGAACAGGTCGAACACACGAGCCCGAGCGAGACCACGGAGCACACGATCGGGCGTATGACGAGTGTCGTCGGCTTTGTCGTGGCGTTGCTAACCGGCCTCGCGGGCGGTGTGGTGTTCACGGTGTTGACGGGGAAAGGCGCAAGCGTCGACAGTGGCCTCCTGTTGACCTTTTTCGTCGTCTTCACCACGCTCCACGCGGCCCGCAGTGCGGTCCAGCATACCTCGCTTCCGACACTCGTCCGTTACGGAGCTGTCCCGCTGGTGTTCTTTCCGGCCATCGTCATCTATGCCGTTGTCTACGAAGCCGTCTCGGATCTCCTCGCAGTCAGCACGGTGACGACTGAGCTGACCCTGCTCCACGGCATTATCGCCGTCAGCTTCGTCGGCGTCTACGTCGCCATCGAGACCGGGATCCACGAACACAGCCAGCGTCTCTACGTAGCACTGCTGAACGTCACCCAACCGTCATCCAACACTCTATTGAGTTCCTCGGAGGAGTACAATGAGTACTGAATCTACCATCCGCGATAGCATCGACGAAGCGGCGACCACCGTCGGATCCCTCTGGCCCATCCACTCGTTCGTGACGGCCAACCCCCTTTCAGGGTTCGAGGACCAGCCGTTCGGGGAGGCTGTCGAGCAGGCCGCTGCGCTGTTGGGCGGCCGTGGCTACCCCAGCGCCGAGACGTTCTCAAGGGCGCTGGAACGCGGCCAGATCGACCCAGAACTCCTCGAAGCGGAACTCGCCGAGGGGGGCTACGAGGACGACCCCGAAACCCTACTCGACCGTATGGCCGAGGCAGTCGACGCCGAGGACGGTGACGCTACCGCTACAGACCACGTCGACCAGGTGCTGACGAAGTGGCTGTCGGCCTTCCTTGACGAGGGGAGCGCCCACTGGTCGATGCCGAACCGAGAGGCGGGGTTCTACACCGCCTTTAGACAAATGGCACCGTACGATAGCGACATCCCCAGCGAGGGGGCTGTCCCAGACCTCCCCGAAGCGCCAACTGAAGCCATCGAGGCGGTACTGCAGTCGTACCCTGAAAGCCAGTGGGTGTCCATCTTCGAGGAGCAACTGGCCGCACTCCCGGGCTGGACCGGGTTCATCAAACAGCGTTCCGAGGACGGGGGCGTGTGGCAGTCGACGTACCCGATCTCGCTGGAAGGGTACCTTGCGGCGCGTCTGGCACTGCTGGATGCCGTTGGCGCTACCATCGAACCGGACGACGACGTCGACGACGTGAACCCGACAGACGAAATCGCCCAGGCGTTCCTGCGTGCGTGGGAAGCGACCTACCGCGATGACCTCGTCGGAACCGTCGCAGCCAAAAGCCAGTCGATGGCTGACGGCGAGATGTCGGGACGTTCGGACGCCCAGTTGGTCTTCTGTATCGACACCCGCTCGGAGATCATCCGTCGTCACATCGAGGCAACGGGCGACTACGAGACCCACGGGTACGCTGGCTTTTTCGGGGTCCCGATGGAGTATCAGGGATACGACGCCGACGTGTCGGTCGATGCCTGTCCGCCGATCCTCGACCCTCAGCATCACATTGTCGACGTTCCGACCGATGACGACACGCAGGCACGTAACGACCGCTGGTCCGGCATCCGTGCAGCCGCCGGCGAAGTCATTGAGATACTGGAAGCCAACGCCGCCACTGCCTACGGCTACGTCGAGACTGCCGGGAGCAGCTACGCTCTCTCACTCGCGGCTCGGACGCTCGCTCCCGGGCGCGTTCACGACCTGATCGACGCTGCCACTGAATCGGTGCCCGACGAGCGCGAGTTCTGTGAGCCGCTCGTCCACCACCAGCACACCTACTCCGGCGACCTGCCGGTGGGGCTGACCCACGAAGAGAAAGTCGAGTACGCTGCGACTGCCTTCGAGCTGATGGGTTTCGAGGAGTTCAGTCGTCTCGTCGTCTTCACGGGCCACGCCAGCGAGACGGCAAACAACCCCTACGACTCGAGTCTAGACTGCGGTGCCTGTGCGGGCAACCCCGGCGGCCCGAGTGCTCGCGTCCTCGCGAAAATCTGTAACGACGAGGCTGTCAAGGCTGAACTCCGCGACAGTGGGTTCGACATCCCCGAGGACACGATCTTCGTTGCCGGACAGCACAACACGACGACCGACGAAGTGGACCTCTTCGCCCACGACATACCCGAGAGCCACACGGACGATCTTAACCAGTTGCGCACGGACCTCGAGACGGCTCGTGAGAACGCGACTGCCGAGCGCGCCGAGGCGATGGGTGCCGACGCCTCGACCAGCGTCAGTGAGACGGAACGCCGTGCCGCCGACTGGGCTGAGACGCGTCCCGAATGGGGACTGGCGGGCAATGCCGGCTTCGTCATTGGTCCTCGCGAGTTGACAAGTGGTTGTGATCTCGACGGGCGTACGTTCCTGCACTCCTACGACTGGTCGACCGACCCCAACGGAGACGCACTTGAGGCCATCTTGACTGGTCCGATGGTCGTCACCCAGTGGATCAACACCCAGTACTACTTCTCGACGGTCGACAACGCCGTCTACGGTAGCGGGTCAAAGGTGACCCAAAACCCGGTTGGCAACGTCGGCGTCTATCAGGGCAACGGCGGCGACCTGATGACCGGGCTCCCGCTCCAGTCGCTGATGATCACAGACGACGAACCGTATCACCAACCACTCCGCCTCTCAACGGTTGTTCACGCGCCTGTTGAGCGGGTTACCGACATCCTGGTCGACCACGGAGAGCTGACCGAAATTCTGGACAACAACTGGCTATCACTGACCGTCGTCGATCCAACTCAGGATCACCGTGCCTTCCACTACGAGGAGTCCTTGGAGTGGATACCAGTGTCCGAACAGACCGAAACACCACCGATGCCGAACGTCCAGGTTGTCGCAGACGACTAATCCGTAATCTCTCCAGACGGAAATCAGTGGACTGCTCCAGCGAAATTCCACAGGTTCGGAAGATAGGGCGTTCTACAAATGAATCAGAGGTGAATTGGGCTGAATTATCGTAAGATCGCTAATCTGCTATAACAAGTCGAGGACTTGTGGCGAAACTATAAGAATTCAATCAAAAATGGCGAGAATTTGCGTCGAGTGTCTACAGATTACACTACTGAAAAAGAGCGAGCGCCAGAATTAGACTGTTCTGTCAGGCGGGTCTAACCCATCTATGATCATCAGGATGAGTGATGACCCAAGAAAGTCTGCCAACGTCAAGATTGGATCTAGACGATCCTCGTGTGGTCCTCGGCCGTAGTCATCGTACGCTTCACTTGCGATCTCCTTCAAGGAGTGATCAACAATCCGCCACAGGTTGTAGAGCAGCGTACTGAAGACGAACGAGAAAAATCGCATTCGGTAGTCTTTCGACGCTATCGACGGCACCATTGGCAGCACCATTCGATATTCGTTTTCGACATCCCATCTGTGCGAATATCGATTCGTCAAGTCTTCAGCGTCCATCGGCGTCACATTGTCACGATTCGTTGCGAAAAGTGCATATCCTGTATCATCAGCATTCCGAATGATCCAGTCATTCCGGTCTGCTGGCACGTGGATAAACGTCACGTCGTGGCTATAATTATCCTCATCAACATCCGGATCCGACTCTGTGTCAATATATGGTGTGTTGTCACGCAGGTGGAGCGCTGCATCTTGTTCGACACGTGCCGTCACAGCTGGATCGTCACGTACTTCTTCGGCTTGTCCTCGGAGGTGTTCTGAATCCTCTTTCTTTGGAATCAGGTAGTCAACATCGTGCCGCTGATCGAGTACGTGGAATACCCCGTGTTGATCGAACGCCTTGTCAGCCATCACGAGATCGATATCCACGAGGTCGGTTGCTTGTTCCATCAGCCGATCAACGACTTCTGCCCACGGAACCGACCTTCCGTCTTCACTCTCCCAGATAGAGTGATGCCGGACTGGTTCGACAGCCAATATCAGCGGAACATTATTTGAAACAATTGTCAGTGTTGCATACTGGTATTCGTAGACGTCGTCTTCCTGGGTTCCATTCACCATCTTTGGATAGTCATCCTTGGGAACCTTCTCTTTACCATTAACAATCATCCGCTCGTCATCTGGTTCAATATCATCCTTCCCTTTCCACAGTGATTTGAAGAATTGAACCCCGGTCACATCAATGGCAGCTACGGCTGGCTCAGTATACGCATCTGAGTCATCAATTAGTCCAAGCATCCGTTCAACAGCGCCATTGAATTGTGACTGAATCGTGTCGGTAGTTCGTCGCCATTCTGGAGTTCGCTGCACCCCTCGGTCAGAATCCGTGAAGTCGTCGAATGTGTATTGGTGATTGTCTGGTGTTCCGAGTTTCTTCACTGCACGAACGTGTGTGTCATTGTGTGGTCGGTCCGTATGGAATTTATTGAAGGTCCTGTATGCGGATGGTGTTCCAGAGCGGTCCGTGAGACTCATTAAGGCCTGCTGTTCCCACACACGTTGGTCGTTATACTGCGTTGTATGATCCCTCCCAGTGTCGAATGCGGGCATAAGCGTGTCTACTAGCTCGGATATGATATCCGACGCATACTCATCTACGTACTCATATAGCGGCTGATCACTTGCGGCGACTTCATTTGGATTGGGATCATCAGGGTATGCAATTTCTGATGACCGGATATCACGAGACTCGGCAATTTCACGAATACCGTCTGCGACTTCTTGCAAGAATTGTCTCACACAAAGATAGAAACGATCACGCTTCGCGTATGAGATGTCTTGCTGACTCGGAGCACGGTCTAATCCAAAGCGCTGTTGGAGATATGGCCATTTTTCGAGTCGCTTTGCCGTTTGTATTTGACTATGGCCCGATATTTTCTTGTAGAGGTACACACGAAGCATTGATTCGAAAGGAAACGTATCCTCGGGTAGCCGCTCTGGATCGTACTTATCTGGTATCTTTTCAATAGGGAAATCAATTTTCCCGATCACCTTTGAGATGTTGTCATAGACGTCAAATAGGGCGTCAGCTTGATGGACTACTTCTCGTGGATCAACGTCTACACGAACTTCCGAACATTGGTGACAGCCATTGTCATTTTGATTTGACTCGCGATCGTCGTTATCCGTCATATCTCCACCACCCGAAAACATCAACTATCTTATTAAATGGCTGCCAACACTGAGATGCAGTTTCTGAAACCGTCTGATCGCAGTGGAGTGCAGTAGAGAAATCAAAAGGTGGCAGTTGTAGACGACTAGAGATGGTCCACGAGTAGCCAGCGCAAAGACTTGGAGAACCGCCACAGACCACAATGGGGATCGTCATTATGTTGCTGAAAGATTGTACTGTAGAGTGAAGCATATAGATCGGTGCCCTGTTTCCGAAAGTTCTGATTGGATATAGGTGATACAGGGCTAAAAACGCCCAAAGTCACTGAATTTCGAATCTCCGCTGTGATCCGAATCAGGGCTGCAGTGATAATTATCGCTGCAATCTAAAGTAATACTTTAGAACTAATTGGAGTGAGGGCTGAGTAACGACCAGAAGTGGATGAAATGACTCGTGATGATGATATAATTACTGGGCAATCAGACAATAGTGAGGGACAAGAATCAGGTCCTCTAGAAAATATAGAAATTTTTGATGAGGAATACGTATCTCAAATCGAAGACTTCCTCGAATACTCTGGTGCTGCACTAGTATTGGACGCTCTCGAAGGGGGACCTGCCAGGTTTATCGAATTAGAAGAAGAGCTGCCAGTGAGTCAGCCAACTATTGTAGACCGGATAGACGATATGCAAGAGCTGAATCTGACTGAAGTTGATATAGACAGTGAGGGCCACAAGATACATAAATTAACGGACAGGGGAACGGTGTTTGTTGAGCACTTCCAACGTCGTGATCTAGTCCGCATTAGGCGGGAAATACGCCGACTGGAAGCAGAATATAAAGAGCAAGTTTCGGAATTCGGTAGATATCTTTTGGCAAATAAAGACGATATCGACTCAGAAGTATTTGGTCGATTCAATATGTGATGCTGTTGATGTCGATATCTGATCAACACAGCAGTATTGGTAATAATCGGATACACACACCCTGTGCATCCGCCCGTGATATGGGCCAGTAGTCAATCTCGTTCGTCTGGTGGACTGAGATTCTTCATCTGGAAATCCGATTGCGGAACGTATCGCCCAGCAAGGTCAGCCAACTCCCGCGTTCGTTGTATATCCGCCAAATTGTGATATAGGAGGGGTTCCCAATTACCGTTCTCAAAGGCTGTCACAGCTGAACCACTATCATCGAAGGGGTCACAGGTGTCGCGACCGATCAACTCATCGTAGACACTGACGAGGTCGCTTTTGTCATTCGTATCGAAGCGATCGACCACCTCAAGCATATCCGCATATGCTAGATTTGGAAACGGCCAGTCAATACCGTGGTCCACACACGCAGTACGAACGAATGGCAGGTCAAACCCACCATTCCATGTTTCACCGTGATAGGCTGTGAGATAGTGTTGATCATCGTCTAAACGAGTATGCGCTGTTTCGTGGAGTGCTTGCAGCAGTTCTGGTTCAGTCTGGACGATTCGGAGTTCGACCATCTCACCTTTGGAATGCGGTGCAAGTGATCGAGAGAGTTGTTTTCGGTTAGCATCCCTGTTTCCAGTATTCAGGATTATAATCTCACCAAGGTCGTGAGCAAGTCCTGCGACAGTGATCTCCGCTTGCTCATCCAGACCACTCGTTTCGATGTCGAAGGCAATAGGGTCGAGCTGTCCCATAGTGAGACGTGTCAACAGAGGCAAGAAAGAGTCTGGTCTGTCAATTCCGAAACGTCCGAATCACGGACTGTTCAACCACGATTACGTCACAAGATGATACGTTCGAGCCTTCGTGTTGCCCTTTGCGACGATCAGATTATACTGTTCTAGTTTTGCGAGATGGTTGCGCATTGTGCGGCGTGTTTTTGGATCATCTGCTTGGCTTGTATATTCCGCATACACGTCACCGCCAGAGATCTCATCATAGTCGGCAATGATCTCGTATAGCAATCGCTGATGTTGAGTGAGCTTTTCCACAGTTTTCTGCTGGAGTTCTGCCTCAGCTTCCGGGACGACTGTTTCAATAATTGTCTCAGTAATCTCGGCTGTGTCTTCGTATTTCGCCTTTTGCGCAGCGTTCCGTAAGATGCCGATTGCTTTGCGAGCATCCCCGGCTGCATAGTCTGCAATCAACTCTAATCTGTGACGGTCAATGACGCCATCAGCGAGCCCCCATTGAACACGATCCTCAAGAATGGTGACGAGTTCGTCCAAGGAATAGCGGTCGAAATGAATACGCGCGCAGCTACTCAGACGGCTATGGAGCCGTTCATCGAGATGTGTAAAGACATCTTCTTCCCGATTTGCGATAAGGATCATCGTCAGATTGGGGATCCGATACAAGTCATAGAGGACATCTTTGTCTTGGAGTTGGTCAACTTCGTCGAGGATAACGACGTAAGGCGCATCAACACTGTCGCGGAGGCGGTCAAAGAGCTCGTCACGGGGTGTAGACTGTCGATGGATATCGATCGTCTTACCGATACCATCGAGGACACGATAGAGCAATTTGAACCGTGTATAGTCTTCCCAGCAGTTCACGTACTGGTGATCCATCGAGACAACACTTTCGCGGAGTTGTTCAACAGTATAGCGTGCGATACAGGTCTTGCCAGCTCCTGACGGTCCATAGAGAAACGACGATTCAGCGCGGCCTCCTTCGGTAATCGGTCGAAGCGTATCTGTGAGGTGGCTAATCTTGGCTGGACGATGTTTCACCTCACTCGGGATAAATTCAGGCTGGAGCACGCGCGCGTCGGTAATCATAGGGCACCTATGTAGATGAATCGCATAGGATATAAACGGAAGGGGGTTGTTTCCGAATATTCCGAATTAGTCGTTCTGGAAGTCTACAAAGCTTATTTAACACTTTGTTCTCAAACTGATACTAACACGGACTGTTCAGCGATGAGTGGTGACGAATCTACAGCTTCACGACGGAGTTTCCTGGGAGTGACTGCAGTGGGACTGGTTGGAATCAGCGGACGGGATATCATCAATCAGATACGACAAACCGACAGCAATGAGGAAACAGAAGCGCCTCTCGGACTGACACAGCCGGATGAGGCACAGGCAAACGGGGGTTCTATGAACCAGAGCTACCGCGACGCACAGTACTCAGCCATAGGCGTAGAAAACATTTGGAAGATCGACGACCAGGAAGCTAGCTACGCACCGATCACCAACCCAGACGGAATAACAGCATCAATACAGTACTTCGATGGAGAAGAAAACGGATACATCACCTTCACAGACATAGAAAACCAGGAAGTAGTCAATCAACTAGAAGTAGAACCCGGGCCCAACATGGGAATGTGGAACGACGGAAAATTCATATACGGAACACCACAATCCACCACAGAAAAAACAATAGACGGAAAAACAACACAAAGAGTCCCAACAGGAAGTGACGGGGGAATGGCCAAACAAGGCGGCACAGCATACATAGCCCGGCCATACGGCGTAGCAGAAGCACCAATCAATGATATCACAGATATAACCAAACACGAATTCATCGGCAACCCACCAATGGAATCACTCACAGTAGTAGACGAAGGCAATACACTCGCAATGTTCTCCTACCGAAACCTCGTATCACACGACACACAAAAACAAGAAACAATAGCCGACCCAAGCATACCTGTAAGCCCACCCGTTTCAACAGATGGAGACCATCTATTCGTAACTGACACTGAAAATATAAAAGCTTATGAAATACCAAAAGAGAGTGGGCAAGAGTTCAACTTGGTTGCAGCCGCACCATTTAGTGGCACTTCCTTCACCCCTTCAGTGATTGCAGATAAAGATGATGAAACATATATAGTGGATGGTTCCTCCGATGACATCGATGGGCCTTTTGCTGTTCAGGCATACAGTTTGAAGGATGGAAAACTGAATCAAATATGGTCTACAGAAGTGGAAGGAAACCTCGATTCACCAACTGAACAACTTGTAGGAGTTAATAACACAATTATCGCAGGTGCTGATAATTTATACGGATTAGATCTGGAGACCGGTGAGAAACTGTTTGAAGCAGATATCGATGGGAAGCCGGGTATGCCTCACGGCAAATACCTGCCAGTAGGAACTGAAGACGGTACCTACATATTAGAGATGGAAGTCGGAGAGGTTCCAAGTCAACAGGAACCTACTACGACGCCAGAACCAACTGAAACATCTACACCTGAGCCTACTACAGAGCCCGAGCCAACACCCACTGAAACTCCAGAACCTACAACGACTGAGCCGGAAACAACTACTTCCACCCCTGAACCAACGACAGAGACCACTACTCCTACAACAGAGACATCGACCGGAACTCCAACAGATACACCAACTGACTCACCAACTGCAGAAACAGATACAACAAGTTCAACGAGTACACCTGGAAACAGTACAACCAGTCCTGAATCCGGGACAGAAACCGCCAGTGGAGACGGGCCTGGCTTCGGACTCCTTAGCGGTCTGACTGCTCTGGGAGGGGCAGGATACCTCGCCAGGAATCGTTTCGGAAGAAATGAAAAAGAAGAGTCCTAAATTTGTAGAACGGCTGTTTCTGTTCTTTACTCAGCTCTGAGTTCTTTAGAACCCACGCTTTAGTCGAGAAAGCTCTACGATCAGTCTAAGGGTGTATCCCTGTCTTCAGCTCCTATAACATCGCAACTCCGGATTTTTGCAGTCAACCTACGCTCCTGTCTTAGAGATAGAGGTTCTCGGCTTCGCGGTGACTGCCGATTGAAGATCTCTCCCCCAGCAGTAGTTAGTATACATCACATTTTCAATATATATGCGCTTAACGGGCCCTGAGAACAGTTCGGCCCAAATAAAGTGTCAATTCTATAGTGGTTTGTAGGTTTCCATCCTCCGAACCTGTGGGAAATTCGGCCTCGGCGAATTCTATATCGCGAAATATGATTTATTCTTCGAACGACGCCATCGACTCAAACGTCCCGTCCTGGATCGCCCCGACCAGGCCATCGATGTCGACCCCTGCTTCGATCTGGCTGGGGTACTTTCGCTGGAAGTACCCCACGATGTTCTCGATATCGCGTTTGAGTAGCTCGGTGGTGTTTTCGTGGTCGGTTGCCACGGCCTGTGGCCAGTCGAAGATGGTGATTCCGCCGCTGGCGACGAAGATGTTATACTCGCTGATATCGGCGTGTACGTACCCTTCCTGATAGGCCGTCTGGACTTCCCGCAGGATCATCTCTAGGAGCGGTCGCACCTGCTCGCTGTCGATCCGAGTCCGTGAGAGCTCGACGCCGTCCATCCGCTCCATAACGATCGCGTGTCGGTTGTGATCGATCGGCTGTGGGACCGAAACGTCGGGATACAGCGTTTCCAGTGCGTCGTATTCTCGCTCGGCCGCCTTGCGCGCGGTGTACTGCCAGGAGACGTGTTCGCGGTCTGCCGTGTACTCCCGTTCGCGCATCACCTCCCGAAAGTTCGTATATCCCTCCCGGTGGAACTTCAACGCGAGCGGCCGGTACGACTGAACCTCATAGACATCACTTTCTTTGCCGACCCCCAGCGGAGAACCGACGCCACTGATCGTCTCACGCTCGGCGAACGTATGTAGCGCCAGCGCGTCGTATCCTTCGAAGGTGAGTGTGTACCCCTCGTACTGGATCGTCTTTCGCTCGATCAATTCGCGGTCCATACACCGATCGAGCCGGTATTCGACGTTTTCAGCTGTTAGTCGCGAATATTCCGGTATCTTTTCTCGCTGGACCCACTCCGAGAACCGCATTCCCTGCTCGATCCCCGAAAGGAGATAGAAATCCTCGGGTTCGAGCTCCGCCATTACTGGCGCGATGTTCTGTACCATATGCCCGTCGTACTCGCTTGAGCGCTAAAAGGCCGATGTGTGTCGAAGTAAATCAGATATCGCTATATCAATCTCGGACAGTCGGGTCTCGTACCGGAACAGTGTTCAGAGAAGCTGCTGGCACACGACGGTCAACGATCGAAACCACTCGTCGGCTGTTTCTGCTTTGGCGTTGCGCGAACAGTTTGAGAGCAGCTCTTTACTTCACGGAAGCCACGTTCGACGTCATTCCGACTTCTGTGGCATTCGGATCCGCAATTCGGGCCGTGCCGTAAGCAGGCAACGTTCAACGATGCCGCTTCTCATCCGACACTTCAATTGGCATCGACCAAGCGGCCGCTGAGCGGTGGATTTTGCTACGAATACTGCAATCCCGCCACACTACGGTCTTCAACCCGTGTTTAAACACAGCTGTCTGACACACCGACTATACAAATACCCCCGTCTGTCAGTACAGCACTTCGTCAGCCCACGTCGTGAGGGCCCACTCGATTGAGACCCGGCGACCGCTAATCGAGTATGACGGTCGTTCTGCTGCTCTGTTGAACTCTCCGCTTTCGGCAATGTATGTCTCGATGTCGCCCTCGTCGACGTCCCGCTCTTCGCTGAACACTATCACCGTTTCGATATTGGTGTTCGAGCCGTCTATCGTATACGAGGTACCTGACGCCACCTGGCCTTCCAAGACGCCGTCTTCCGGCCCAGTATCACCCTCTCCACTGGTCTCTTCTTGGGTCCCGGCGCTCATCGCGTGTCCCATCGAGAGGCCGTTGGTGAGCTCGGTCATATCTTCCTTTTCGGCATACGTCGGGGCTTCTCCCGCGTTTGTCTCGAACAGTAGTTCCGCGATACCCTCCGCACTTGGCAGTATGTCGCCGCTGTCTCTCCCGCTGATTCGGACGACTGCGTTCTCGTTTTCGTCGACGACGAACGCGTTTAGGTACGACCCGCTGGCCCCCTCAGTCCTGAACAACGTCCGGCCGTCGGTCATCTCACTGGTCGACGAGTAGCCTGTCCCGTATTCGATTTTGTCCGCGACCCAATCGGTATCGAACGAGCCTGTGTAGACTTCCCACCCAATATCCGACGAGGAAAAGCTGTCATTGTTGGTAACATTCGTGTTCACCGAAGTCACGTACCCGACATCCTCCCCCGAGAGACGTCCGAAATCCGTGGATATGCCTTGACTCGCTTTCCACAAGACCTCATCGACTGCGTTGTAGACCCTTGATGGCGATCGGGCTGTGAAACTGTAGTGGTCGAGGTTATCGCTGAGCTCCTGTGGTTCGGGCAGCCACGAACTGACTGCCGAGAACGAGCCCGTCGAACCGTCGTCTCCACCCAGGAACGGAACGCTGTTACATCCTGCCAACCCCACCATTGAGGCGCTTGCCGCCGCACCGGTCGCTTTCAGCATATCGCGTCGTTTCATAACATCTTCTCAATCATATTCCTCTCACATAACTGTGGTGGAATTGACATCATACGCATCTGACACCGTTTCTGATCTGGCAGCTGTTCTGCTACACGGCCACTCTCCGTTCGAGGTCGTGATCACAGCCTCGCTTTCCTCGGTAACATCGACCGACAGGTAATTCCTGATTCCCCTCAATTACTGTCTATGGAACGAGCACCGGGTGGATCGCCGGTCGGCGTCGACGACCCATACGCGCACATCGACCGGTGTGACCACGTCACCGACGACGGTCGATGTCGGTGGGCGCTCGAACACGACTCGCGCGACCCTGCGTTCGTCGCCGACCGGCGTCGGAACGACTTTCGCTGTCCTGTCGTTGCCGAGACGGATTCCGACCAGGGGTCATCCGAACCGTCCCACGACTGGTCGTGGTCCGACTGCCCGCACTTTCGATCGCTGACTGACGGCCGGGTGTGTCTCCGCTGTGGTCTCGAAGAGCGGCGTCTCGCACACGAGGATACTCGGCCACTACTCGAAGAACACCACCTCTCGTATGCCGACCGCGAGGACGGTCCGGGCCACGAAATCACCGTCTCGCTTTGTCGGTGGTGTCACGCGAAGGTTCACAACTCTTGGGCGCGGATCGACGATGCCGCCCAGCCCGATCCGGAAGCGCTCGCTGTCGCCGAAACGCGACAGAGCAAGGAAGCGGAGGAACTGTCCTTCGAGTCCGCGAGTGAACGATTCGACTACAAATAGCGGTTGACAATGCTGACGACGCGGTTTCGCAGCCCTTCGTCACCCTCGACGCTCCCGTCAGCGCTGACGACGTATTCGGTCTCGTATTTTTCGACGGTGAGAGTGGCTGTTTCGGTGTCTTCGGTCACCTCAAAGCCGTTTTCCTCCAGGCGGTCTGTGATCGTCTCGAACTCTTCGGGGAGCGAGGCTGTATTCCCGTCAGCGAGCGTGAGCCGACCCTCCGGGAACCCGTAGTACTCAATCTCACGCTCGCGCACGCCCTCGAACAGTTCCGTGGCCGGTGCGTCTTCCCACGCCGGCCACTCCTCGGTGAGTTGGTCGAGAAAGCTGATTACGACGAGCGGTTCGTCCGGGTCATACTCCGGGTTGGACTCGGCGGTCGTGTACCGCTCGCCGTCGACCTCGTACTCCCAGTCCGCGATCGTCTTCCCTTCGGGCCGATGGACGACGACCGCCGCGTCAGGGTCGTCGTCCTCACGGTCGAGCACCCGTGTCCCTTCGTTCATTGGTACTCTCTCGGTGGCTCTCGTACTTTGTCTTTTCCGTCGACTGCTTTCCGCGAGTATTTACCTGTCAGTCGTGTACCTCCGCTTAATGACCCGTATCGATGTCGTGGACAACCACGGCCAGTTCACGCACTTGGAGCAACGCGCGCTTCGCGACATCGGCGTCGAGGTCGAGTTGATCGACAACACGACCCCGCCCGCGGAGATCGATGCCGACGGACTTGTTCTCTCGGGCGGACCGGATATCGACCGAGTCGGCAACTCCGCCGACTACCTCGATCTCGATATTCCGGTACTCGGCATCTGTCTAGGTATGCAACTCATCGCCACGGAGCGTGGCGGAACGGTCGGATCCGGAGAGTACGGTGGATACGCCGACGTAACTGTCGAAATCGACGATCCGTCCGATCCGCTGGTCGGCCCGCTCGCGCCTGACACCCGGGTCTGGGCGAGCCACGCCGACGAAGTAAAGCAGGTGCCGGACGACTTCGTTCGGACGGCCCACAGTGACGTCTGCGGCGTCGAGGCGATCGCAAACACCGACGAGGACATCTACGGGGTTCAGTGGCATCCCGAAGTCGCCCATACCGAACAGGGCGAGATGGTCTTCGAGAACTTCCGGTCGATTTGCGAGCAGCGATAGTCGCGTCCCCGGTCGTCAAGCGGCGAGATGATGTTGCTATATCCTCCTCTATAGCCGTCAGTACCGACAATAGCGAGACGATCACATCCGTATAGTCGAACGCATCCTTTAACCCGCCCCCAATCGGGGATGCCAATAGATGACGACGACGCAGGGGAACCTGGCTGCGCTCTCACGATTCGTCTTCCGGACGCCCAGGTGGTACACGACGCTGACGTTTGCGCTGTTGATCGCGGCCATCAGCGGTGTCGCGGCGTTTGATTCGGCGTTTGTCCTTGAGGACGCTTGGGAGGGCGTGTTCTTTCTCGGCGTGCCTACCGTCACCGCGAGTGTGCTGGTCCCGCCGATTGACCGGCGTCTCGGTGGCCGGCTGACCTACAGCCACTCCTCGCTGCTTGCGCTGGCGAACGAGCTGCTCGTGATCGGGCTCTTGACCGCCGCGGCCGTCGTCACACTGGCGACGCCACTGGGACAGCCGTTCGTCTTTGACGCGTTGCTGTTGGGGCTGGCTATCGCCTTTGCGGTCTGGCTGCTGATCGTGGTCGCGGTCTCCCGACACCGGATGGTGATCGCTGTGATTCCGGCGAGTATCCAGACCGCCACGGCCGCGTTTTTGCTGTTCGTGTACACAGGGACGCTCCGGTATCTCGAGATCGGCGGCTCACTATCTAATCGATTGCTCTCACGGGCGTCCCACGCGAATCTCCCGGTCGTCTTCCACCCGCAGGATCTCCTCGTACTAGCGCTTATCTGTCTCCTCTATGCTGGGGCAGTCTGGCTGTTCCTCGTCGTGATCGACCGCCCCTGGCGGCGCAGCCTGGATGTCAGCGTCCTGGCGTTCATCAGTGGCTTCCTAGGTCATCTGGTGGACGGCACCCACGAACTGGAAGATTTCTTCGAGGAGATCGGTGAGACCGCCGTCGTCCCCGTCTCGGTGTTTTCCGTTCGCCGGGCGGACGGTCCGGAACGCGGTCGGGAAAAGGCCCGGTTCGTCCTGCCGATGATCCATCCCGGGCCGATGGGCGATATCGGTGGCGGGAACCTCCCTGTCCGAATCGACGAACACGCCGAGGGGCTCGCGTTTCCGCCCCACGCGACTGCCGGACATGACTTCAACCTCGTCACCGAACGCGAGGTCGAGACACTGATCGACGCCGCCGAGCGCGCCCACAACCGGATCGAGTACACGCGTACGGCCACGGCCGGCCACCGTGTCACTGCCGGGGACGCGACGGTGACGGGCCAGGCCTTTGGCGAGGACCTCGTTTCGACGGCCACGTTCGCGCCGGGATTCGCCGACGACATCGAGTTCGGCGTTGGCCTGTCCGCAATTGCCGGTGCCCGGACCAGTCACGGAGACGTTATGCTCGCGGACGCTCACAACTGCAACGACGGACTGAGTGGGCCGGATCTGGGCCACGTCGTCCCCGGGAGCGAGCGGTCGTTCGATCTGATCGAGGGCGTTGAGCGACTCGCTGACCGCCTGGCCGACGCGCCCCAGTCGCGATTCGAGTTCGGGACGGCCCACGACGCGACGCCGTGGGGAACCGAGGACGGCATCGGGTCGCTGGGGATCCGCGTTGCGCTGTTCCGGGTCGACGATCACACTACTGCGTACGTACTGATCGACGGTAACAATATGGTCCCCGGACTGCGCGACCGAATCCTCGCGGAGATCGACGGCGTCGACGTGCTTGAGGTACTGACGACCGATACGCACGCCGTCAACACGATCGATGCCGAAAACCCAGTGGGTGCATCCGTCCCCGAGGACGAACTGATCGGTGTGATCGAGCAACTGCTTCAGCAGGCCCGCGACGACCTCGAAGTAGCTGAGGCCGGTATGGCCACCGAACGGGCCACCGTGACTGTCTTCGGCAACGACCGCACGGAGATGCTCGCGAGCACTGCCAACGCCGTCGTAACTCTCGGTGCGCCACTCGCTGGGGCGTTCATCGTCGTGGTGCTTGCCCTTAGCGTCCTCCTGTTTTTCCTAACGTGAGTGCAGACGCCACTCTCGATGGATTGTCCAGCGCAGAAACGCCGAGGGAGAGATTTGAACTCTCGAGTCCGTGAGGACACCTGCTCTCGAGGCAGGCGCCTTGGCCAGGCTAGGCTACCTCGGCTCACCAGTCAGTATCCGCGAGGGACTTGTATCGGTTTCGATCCACGGCTGGGCTGGCAACGACTGACATTCCGATACCCTGAAGGGATGGGCCCGAAACAACGGGGGTATGGACGTTGATGAAGCCAGCGCCGCCTGTGACTCTTTGCTTGGTGAGATAGCGGGTGCAGTCATCACCGATCGGTCGTTTCTCGAAACGGTTCTGTTAGGTGTCGTCGGTCGGGGGCACGTCCTGCTCGAGGACGTACCCGGGACGGGCAAGACGCTGACCGCCCGGAGTTTCGCGAGAGCGCTTGGACTGTCGTTTTCGCGCATTCAGTTCACGCCGGATTTGCTGCCCGCGGACGTGACAGGGACACACGTCTTCAACGAACGCGACGGCTCCTTCGAGTTCAGCGAGGGGCCGATCTTCGCGAACGTCGTGTTGGCCGACGAGATCAATCGGGCTCCGCCGAAAACGCAGTCGGCACTGCTCGAAGCGATGGAGGAAGGGCAGGTCACTGTCGACGGGGACACCCACGAACTGCCCACGCCGTTTTTCGTAATGGCCACTCAGAACCCCGTCGAGATGGAAGGGACCTTCGAGTTACCGGAAGCGCAGGTCGACCGGTTCGCGATCAAGACTGCGATGGGCTATCCCGACGAGGACGGCGAGTTCGACCTCTTGCGACGGCGCGCCGGCCGCACGGAGCAGAGCCCCTCCGTCGAGACGGTGCTCGACCCCGAGTCGGTGCAGGCGCTCCGAGAGACGCCGGAGTCGGTGACCGTCGACGAGGACGTGCTGCAGTACATCGCTCGACTCGCTCGCAAGACCCGTGAGCACCGATCCGTTGAGGTCGGCGTCTCCCCACGTGGGACCCAGCGACTGTTCGAGATCGCACGCGCCCACGCGACGATCGCTGGCCGGGAGTTCGTCACGCCTGACGACATCAAGCGAGTCGCACAACCCGGACTCGCTCACCGACTCGTGCTCACGCCGGACGCCCGGGTCGAAGACGTACGTAAGTCTGCCGTAATCGAGGACGTCCTCGACAGCGTCGAGGTCCCGACAGTCTAATTCTCGCTCGTCGGCTCACCGTCCGAGCGCGAGCACGACCACCACGACCCCGAATACGAGCAGCGACAGCGCAATCTCCGGCTGACCCGCGCTGGCGAACAGATAGATACTGTACCCGGCGACTGCGACAATGAGTGTGACCGTACTCACCACTGCGGCGTGGACGATCTCGGCTCGCTTGCCCACGCCGGTTCGGAGCTGCCCGGCCATCGAGATGGCGTTCTCGCCGACGTCCCAGGCCAGCACCGTTCCGATCATTGCGACCACGACTGCTTCCGGTGCGCCCCCGCCCGCTCCAGCGAGTACGACGCCCGCGAACAACAGCGCCACGCCGCCGGTCAAGATCGTTCGTGACGTACGATAGACGCCCGCGACCGCCACGGGGACCCCGGCGAGTGCCGCGGCGCTTCCGCCCAGCAACGCGCCGAGGGCAGCGACCGTCCCGGCGAGCCCCGTCAGGACGAGGCCGGTGGCTGAGGGCGTGCGCTCGACGCTCATCGCGACCACCGCCGTTGTGCTCGGTTGATCGCGATCCCGAGCGGCTCCCCAGACTGCCAGTCGATAACCCGCACGTCCGCGTCTCTGAGCTGCGACAGTCGAAGTCGCCGCTCCAGATGGGCAACGGTCTGCCCGGGCGTTGCCGTTGCCGTCGCGTCCGGTGCGACGACCGTCATCGGGTACCCATAGGCGTGCAACCGGCGTGCCATCGAGACGGCGGTGTCGTCGGCCAACGGAGAGAACAGCACGAGTTGCGCGTCTTTGGGCAGCCGCTTCCGGAGTCGTCCCATCGCAAGTACCGGATAGAACTTCTCGTCGCTTCCCTCGGTAAACGCGCTTTCGGTCGTGAGTAATCGCTTGGCCAGCGTCCAGTGGCCGTGTCCGGCACTGGGAGCCAGCCAGCAGTCCGTAACCCCGAGCGTCCCGAGTCCGACTCGGTCGTCGCTGTCCAGGCGGCTGTGAAACACCTCCGCGATCGCACCGAGGCTCCGCTCGATCGCGCTCGGGGCGTCGCGCTCCGGCGCGACGAACGCTTCGCTTCGGGCGTCGACCAACAGGACGACCGTCGCAGCGTGTTCCTCGCGGAACTGCATTGTCGCCGGCTCGCCGCCGCGTGCGACCCGGTTCCAGTCGATCCGTTTGACTGGGTCACCTGGTCGGTACTCCCGGATCGAGTGAAACTCCAGGCCGCTGCCACCGATGTCGGTGACGACGCGCCCGACGTTGGCGCTTGTCTTTGCCCTGACCGGCACCGAGAGATCGCCAGTGGGCTTTGGCTCACATCGCAGCCGTGTCTCACCCGACGCGCTACAGTGTCTGACGCGCTCGACGCTGCCACTCACGTCACGCGACACGAGCAACCCGTCCTCGAAGACGTGCTCGCCGCGCCCGGCTTCGATCACGTAACTGAATCGCGTCGAGGCGCCTGGCCGGAGTGCCGTTCCGTGACGCGGTGACCCCTCGATGACGGCCAGACCCGGGGGGACGCCGTCCAGATATCGGAGGTCGAACCCCATCCGATCGCCGACGTTCGTGATTGTCACCGTCACGCGAACCTTCCCGTTCGGATCCGGTTCGGTATCGTCGAGCGTCCGCTCCATTTCGAACTGTGGCGTCGACGTCGAGCCGAGGTATCTGAGTGCCAGTGGACCGAGCCCGACGACACCGGCCAGCACCAGTGTCCCTGCGTCCAGCAAAACGCCGATCCCGACCGCCAGTAGCGTGAGTGCAGTCACGATCCGTAGACGGTCCGTTTCACGGGTCCGGGGATCGACGTCCGACAGTCGTCCGACCCACCCATCGTCGATCGTCGACCGGGCGCCGTCCTGTTCGGGACCGCTCCATTTCCGATCCGTCACGCCCAGCCGGTCCGCGATCGCGTCGATCGCGTGTCGGGCCTGTGTCACGAGCGCGTGTTCGCCCGTGAGGCGCATCCGCAATCGCTCGCTCCGTGAGAAGGGTGTGCTCGACTGGAAGAATCCGGCCGCGATCCGGTCGCCCGTCCAGTCGCCTGATTCGACGGTCGCTTCCCGGTCTTCGGGGGCCACTCCTGTTTGTGCCAACACCGAATCGAGTACCGTCTGCAGACGCGTTCGAACTGCGCCAATTCGCTTGTACCGACCGAGTGGTCCGTCCGCCGTCGTGCCGGCGAGATCCGAATCGATCGATGTCCCCGGGACGCTGACCGTCGATCGGTATTCGACCAGCGGTGGATCGAGTTCCAGTCGCTCCCCGCGCACGTAGGTAACACTCAACGACAGCGCCGCACCGATTCCGACCAACGGCATCAGATACGCGAGTACCAGCACCGGATCGAACGTCGGCGCGAGACCCGGATCGTAGATAAAGACGATCGCCGCCATAACTGCGAGTGATCCAACGGCGATCAACCCGAGCGTCGACCCGGAGAGACGCTCGGTCGCGTTTTGGTCACTCATCGTTCCCTCCGACGTAGGTCCGCTGTATGCGCTGTAGTGCTTCCTGCGCCCGCCGCTCGCGCTCGGGTGTCGGTTGTCGGTCCCCGTAGCGCACCTCCTCGAAGACGCGTGTCAGCTCACGAACATCCTCGTCGGACATCCCTGCATCAATTGCGACCTCCGCGAACTCTTCGGGAGTTGTCGTCCGCGGGTGTGTGACATCTAGTGCGTCGGCCATCTCCCGCCAGGCTCGATAGATCGCGTTTTCCAGGTCGGAGTCCGCTTCCAGTCGATCGGCGGCCCGGCCGGCTGCTCGTCCGACCGCCTCCATGGCCGCCTGCTCGTCGGTCTCGCTCGTGGTCTCTTCTGTTGTGACGTCGATATCGGTGCCGGAATAGCGATAGACCGCCGCAGCCAACACCACCATTGCTAGACCAACAATACCGAACAACACGGGGGAGACCTCACGATCGTTCTGTGGGGACTCGGATGTCGCTGCACTCCCAGCCCCGCCGTCACCGCCGGTGTCCGTCTGGTCTCCCAGCCCGATCTGGCCCCCGCCCATCTCCGGCAAGCTATCCATAAGCCCACCGAGGAGGAGCAGGCTCCCGATCGAGACGACAACCAGGACTATCGCGAGAGCTACCGCCCGACGCGGTGTAAGCCACTTCACAAACATCGTCAGCGTCGTCAGTATCCCGACAGTGAAGACAATCACACCGAGTAGCACGAAGAGTCTGCTCTCGCCGCTGTCGTCCGTCCCGGAAGATGGCGCCTCTTCTTGTGCGGATGCATTTTCGCCACTATCTCCGAGAGATTCGCCGGGTCCGCTCCCCGGGGTTGAGCTTGAGGGAGTTGAGACTGTCGCCGCAGCGATCGCGAGTCCACCCACGCTCAGTAGCACGACTACTACGACAAGAATCTGGTTGCTATTCACTCACGGGCCGTTTCGCGTTTCCCGGATTTCGGTTTATCGGTCTCTCCCTGCCCAGCAATGCGTCACACGCCCGTCCGACAACTATCAGAAAAAACTCAATTATTTCCACAAAAATAGTCAGTTTGCGTATGGTAGCTGCCGATTTTCGTGTCAGTATTTGTATTCATATCGCAAGGCGGCACCAGAGCGATCGTGCTACGACGATGGCTTGTAAACAACCGCTGCGGTCTCGCGTCGGACGATCGGGCGTTCTCAGCCGGGCGGCACGTCGCTCCCAGTCTGGATTACTCGTCGATCCATTTCGTCGCTCGGATATCGTAGCTACCGCATTCCGGACAGGAATGGTACTGCACTGAAAACTCCGCTCCGCAGGACATACATTGATACGGATATGTCTCCGTATCTCCCCTCGCGAACCACGTCGTGCGATCGAGGACACCCATCACTCTCTGTCTGTGTAGACACGTCGGAACGACAAAAAAGGCCCTGACTGTTCACGGCCCCTTCGTCTGGCGATTTAGATTCAGGTCGCTAACTGGCCTGTGTCGTCTTCGGTGTGCGGCCGGACCCAAACGTGCCAGCTGATACGTATGGTCACGTAAGTGTCCCACCTGACGGCCAGCTTCGCAGCGCGGCCGTCCGAGACTCGTTCGCTTCGTGTCGGCTGCCAGCGGGACCTTCGATCCTGGCCTGCTCAGCAGAATGGGTGACACACCGGTCTATAGTCGTCTACAGACCGCCAGGAAAACCAGTCCGCCCTCCCCGATTTGAATACTGTGAGACGTGCTCACTTCGGTGTGCGCGACTCACAAGCTCAAATTGAGTCGGGATAGATTTCCCATTACTCACGTTGTTCGCAGGAAAATCCGCCCTCCCCGATTTGAACGGGGGGCAAGTCGATCTACAGTCGACTGCTCTACCAGTCTGAGCTAAGGGCGGTCGCAACTCAACGTAGTCCGCCTGGCAGACTTAAGGATTATTATTCGGGCCGGTGATTGGGTGGGTCTGACGCCAATCGTTATACTACTGTGGGACGAATTTTTCGCCGATGAAGGCACTTGAGTCGTGTCACTACTGCGGTGAGAAACTCGCTACGGGTGGCCGACCTGCTGTCTGTGACGAGTGCGAAACGGGCTTTCATTTCGACTGTGCTGACCGGGCCGATGAACTCACGATCGATGTCAATTCCCGACTGCTGCGCTCGGATACCTACGAGATCGAATGTCCTGAGTGTGGGAACCGCTGGGAACTTGGCTTCGATCCCGACGAGTGGCTCGGGTAGGATATGACGCCCGTCAGACGGTCGGGAAGATTGAAATAGTTTGACTGACAACGTGTATGACGAGTCGGATGAGCAAGATAACGTTCCGTGCTGATGATGACCTCATCGCTCAACTCGAGGAGTTTGACGCCTCCAAGAGCGAAATTATGCGTGAGGCCTTGCGTGCGTACCTCGGAGAGACGTCGGCCGACGGTGAGTCTCCACGACCGGAGCCTTTGTCCGAGGGAACCGACAGTCTCGACGATCTTGTCGTCAAGCGCGTCGACTCTCTCGTCGCGGAACGGCTTGAAACCGCGTTTGCGCCCAGTCAGCCCCAAGATATCAACGTCAACATCACTGTCGACGGGGCCGACGCTGATGCCCAGCGTGAAACGTCACACGGGGAGTCAACTCGGGACGCTTCGGATCGTAAGACAGACGCTTCCGAGGACGACGGACAGCGTAACACGTGCGCACAGTGTGGTGAAACCCTGTCGCCGTCGGACGTTTACTGCCCGAACTGTGGGGAGAAAGCGTCACATCGTGTCTTCTGTGAGTGCGGTGATGAACTCCGATCGGACTGGGCGTTCTGCCCCAGCTGTGGCCGTCGCACCCCTGCAGCGGACGTCCTCGATAATACCTAAATCCCTGAAAACACACGGTAAACACGCTCTATATCCGTAAACAAGGAAGTGTCATACGCTAACCCTAACCTTTATTATCCCTTGGTCTGTGGTACTTTGTGCGTAAGACGGTCGTCTTACACAGTGGTCGTGGAACCGACTATCACGTCGCTTCCGTGCGATTTCACTGTGTAAACGCTGCGTGGATGCGAGTTCACCACCGTCTTACCCAAAGGGGAACGACAAATATGGAGCGTGTGACACTACGGATTCCGAAACAGCAGATCGAGGAAGTCGAGCGAATGGTCGAGACGGGGGAGTACCCCAACCGGAGCGAGGCGATCCGGTCGGCCGTTCGTGAGATGATCAACGAAGAGGGCACCGAAAAGGAGCGTCCCTCTGAAAAACGCAAGCGCCGAACTTGGGCGAAGGTGTAACAATGCAGGATATCGTTAACGACGCCCTCAAGAACGCAGAGGCCGAGCAGCGTTCGATCGACGACGCGGACGGCGGCGAGTTCGGTGACCCTCGAATTGTCATCGTCGGCTGTGGCGGCGCTGGCAACAATACCGTCAATCGACTCTACAATATCGGTGTCGACGGCGCCGACACGATCGCGCTGAACACCGACAAACAGCACTTGCAGATGATCGAGGCCGACACGAAGATCCTGGTCGGCAAGTCCCTGACCAACGGGCTCGGCGCCGGCGGCGATCCCGGGATGGGCGAGCGCGCCACCGAGATGGCCCAAGGGACGATCAAGGAGATCCTCGGTGACGCGGACCTCGTGTTCGTGACCGCCGGAATGGGCGGTGGCACGGGAACCGGCGCAGCTCCCGTCGTCTCGAAAATCGCCAAAGAGCAGGGCGCGATCGTCGTCGGTATGGTGTCGACGCCGTTCAACGTCGAGCGTGCCCGCACGGTCAAAGCCGAGGAAGGCCTGGAGAACCTCCGCAACGAGGCCGACTCGATCATCGTGCTGGACAACAACCGACTGCTGGATTACGTCCCGAACCTCCCGATCGGCAAGGCGTTTTCCGTAATGGACCAGATCATCGCCGAGACGGTCAAAGGAATCTCCGAGACCATCACCCAACCGTCGCTGATCAACCTGGACTACGCCGATATGACGGCGATTATGAACCAGGGCGGCGTCGCTGTGATGTTGGTCGGTGAGACCCAGGACAAAAACAAGACCGACGAGGTCGTCAAAGACGCGATGAACCATCCACTGTTGGATGTCGACTATCGCGGCGCCAGCGGCGGCCTGGTCCACATTACTGGCGGCCCCGACCTCACACTCAAGGAGGCCGAGGGTATCGCCGAGAAGATCACCGATCGGCTCGAAGCAGACGCCAACGTCATCTGGGGCGCCCGGATCCAAGAGGAGTACAAGGGCAAGGTGCGGGTTATGGCGATTATGACCGGCGTCCAGAGCGCCCAGGTGCTGGGCCCCTCGACCCAAAAACAGGCCGACAAGTCACGGCAGGCCATCAGCGACCCTGACGAGGTCGACTTCGACGCGAGCCAGAACGTCGAGAGCAGTCCGGCCGGATTCGGCGAGACTGACGGTGGCCGCAGTGACCTCGAACGGAACAACGGTCTAGACGTCATCCGAACGGACGACTGACTACCTGTCACACACGCCGTCCATCGAGGGGTGGTACGGCGTGCCAACGTTCGCTTTTCAAACGACTACGACTCTTCTAGCGCTTCGACCAGCGCACATTTCCGACAGATATCACGAGCGGTCGGCGCGCCACAGCGCTCGCATTCGCCGTATTCCTGACGATCCTCACCGTATGCGTCCGCAGCCAGCGCGGCGAGTTCCTCGTAGCCGGCCATAATCGAGTGTCGTGTCCCGGGGTGGTTCTCTTCGAGGTCAAGCATCAGCCGCTGAATTTCGCCGCGGAAGGCCTCTTCGGCGTGAGGGCATTCGGTGATGTGTGCCGGTAGGTCTTCGAGTTGCGCGTACAGCGCCACCTCCTTCTCGGGAACGTCCCGAAGCGGTTTCGCCCGCGGCACGTGATGGTCCTGCTCGGTCCGTTCGTCCAGCGGGCCGAGGCTGGCATCGAAGTGTTTCGCGATCTGCTCGATGTCGCCTTCGAGGACGTTCATCAGCGCGGTCTCTGCCTCGTCGTCGAGGTTGTGGCCGGTCAGCATCAGATCGGCGTTCAATTCCTGGGCGTACCGCGAGAGGAGGTCTCGACGGAACACGCCACAGTACGCACAGGGGGCCATCCCCTCTGGGTCGGACTCCACGACGTCGTCCATACGCACACCGAATTCCTCGGCGTAGCTGACGGTCTCGTGTCGAATGTCCAACCCCGCAGTCAACTCCTCGCAGGCCTCCAGACTCTTGTCGCGATACCCCTCTATCCCCTCGTGAATAGAGAGCGCGACGAGCTCGATCCGCGGGTCCTTTGCGAAGGTGTCGTGTAGGATCTCCGTGAGGACGACACTGTCTTTCCCGCCTGAGAGGCCGATTACCCACGTCGCCGGGTCCTCGGGGGTGGCCTTCTTTGGGACGAGTCCGTCCTCGCGGATCCGCCGGCGGACTCGCTTCTCGACGCTCCGGGTGAAATGATCTGCACAAAGGTGGAGCCCCGAGTAGGCGGCGTGCATAACCGCCTCGTCGTCGCATTTGTCACACTTCATCTGGCCGTTTTTACCGATACGGTCGTATCACGGTTTCGGCTTCGGAACCCGCATTTCGCCAGTCTCACTCGAAGGTCAGTTCATCGCGGACGGCCCGTGTGTCGTCAAGTAGCTCGGTCGGGTCGGCGTCGACTGCGCCGGTCTGGGTGAGATGCCCCATCTTCCGAAGCTCGTGCACCTCGTCTTTGCCGTAATAATGGAGGTGACAGCCGTCGGTCTCCAGTGCGCGGTCGACGTTCGATAGCGTCGCCTGGCGCCGGTCGACATCGCCCAAAATGTTCGCCGTCACCGTCGGACATCGTCGTTCGGTCGAACCTAGTGGCCAGCCCAGCACGGCCCGAACGTGTTGTTCGAACTGCGAGGTCACACAGCCTTCGATCGTCCAGTGACCGGAGTTGTGTGGTCGCGGTGCGATCTCGTTGAGCAGGATCGCGCCGTCGGCTGTCTCGAACAGTTCGATTCCGTAGACGCCACGCCCCGACATCTCCCCAAGCACGTCCCGGGCGACCGCCTCAGCGCGTTCGATCGTCTCGTCGTCGGTCCGAGCGGGCGCAACTGTCTCCCGGAGAATCTCCTCACGGTGGATGGTCTCGGTGACGGGGAACGTGTCAACCTCGTCGTCACCCTTGACGCCCATAATCGCCAACTCACGTTCGTAGTCGACGAACTCCTCGACCATCGCGGGACCGCCGATCTGCTCTAAGGCTGGCTCGATATCGCGCTCGTCTTCGATGGTGGCGGTCCCACGGCCGTCGTACCCGCCCATACGGGCCTTGAGTACGAGCGGATAGCCCATCTGTTCGGCCGCCGTATCGAGATCGTCCGCCGTTTCGACTGCACGAAACGCCGGGACTGCGACCCCGGCCGATTCCATCCGTCGCTTTTGGACGAGTTTGTCTTCGATCAACGACAGCGTCTCTGGACGAGGGTGGACCGGCGTGTCAGTTTCCTCGCTGACGGTCCGCAGCATCTCGGGGTCGACGAGTTCGATCTCGAATGTCAGGACGTCGACGCGCTCGGCGAGTCGACGGACAGTATCCGGATCCCCGAACCCCCCGGGCAGTTGCTCGCGAGCGACCGGCGCAGCCGGCGCATTCTCGGTCGGATCGGAGACGATCACGTCGACGCCGAGTGGTGCAGCGGCCTCGGCGAGCATCCGTCCAAGTTGGCCGGCACCGACGATCCCCAGCGTCGGGCCTGGAAGCGTCGTCATATACTCGCGGGTATCCTACCAGTGGGTAAAAACATTGTTATGCCGTCATTCCGCAAGCGCTGACGGATCGAACATAATGACGGTCTCGGTGCCGCTGGTCCGAAGCTCATAGACCGCGTACTCGTAGCCGCCGACCCCCGCGAGTTGCTGTGAGAGGATCGGAACCGACCGCTCGCGGGTGACGATAATCGGCGGGGGATCACCACTGACCTGATCGAGGTCCAGGGAATTTTGAATGCACGTGACGTTCGCGTCGGCGGCGTAGAGATACCACGACAGGGGCAGTCCGTTGAACCACTCTGAGGTCCCCATACACGCCGGATGGAAGTACTCACTTTCGCCGTTGCCGACGAAGTAATTCTCGTACAGGAGGACGTCTGTCCCGTCGTTTTCGGCGGCGATCCGGTCCAGTTGCTGGAGATCGTAGCGCAGATCGTCGGCCGGTTGGCCGTACTGAATCAGCTTGTTCTTCTCGGCGTTTGTATCGTTGATGTATGCCGCGCCGGCCGCCGTTGTGACCACCTGACCGAGGACGATCACGAGCAACAGTGCTGCGAGCAGTGAGGTGACAGCATCGCCCTCAGCTAGCGCCGTTTTCCCGTGGCGATAGACCGCTCCCAGCCCGACCGCCGCCGGAAGCGCTAGCAGAACGATCGGGTGGGTTGCGTTCCACGCCCCGAAAATGTCGAGTCCGAGCGGATAACCGATCACTGAGACGACCCCGCCGTAGGTGAAAAACAGGACCAGATTCCGTGAGCGCTCGCGGCCGTAGCGCTCGCTGAGAAACCCGATCCCCGCAAACAGCAGCGTTGGGAGAGCGTACTCTCGAAGGACTGTGAGATACTGGGGAGCGAATTCTAGATATCGCTCCGAGAGCGACGAGTTCTCGCCGCTGGAGAGGGCTTTGTCTGACCACATCGGGTAGTTGTTGTACCAGTAGTCCCAGGTATTCTCGATCAGTGCTGGCAGTTGCCACGGATTGGCGAGAGCGTCCCCGAACGTAATCGTCCCGACCGCCGCCTCAGTCACGGGATACTGTTCGGTGGCCGCGCCCCGGGGTGCGAACGCGTACAGCCAGACGAACACGAAGATCGCGAGCGCCCCGACAAGGTGCAACGCGCACACGCCCACGCGTCGTCGTGTCGCTGTGTCAGTCTGTAGCCGTCCGGCGTACCGACGAGCAGTTCTCACGTGTGATCGAAGCAGCCCGAGACCGGACGGGGCCGTCCGCGGACGGAACAGGGCGGTATCGGCCAGCAGCGCGGCTCCACCGATCCAGACGAGCACGTAGATCAGCGCGTTCTCTTTCGAGGCGATACCAAATCCAAGAAACAGCACTGCGGGGTAGAGATACCGAGGCTTGCGAGTATCGTAGACCCGAACCAGAAAGCCCAGCGCGGTGATCATAAATGCCGCGACGAGCACGTCGCTGCGAAGAAACCGCGAATAGTACAGCAGGACGGGATTGGCGGCGAACAGCACGGCGAGCAACACTGTCTCGTGATCCCGGAGGTGCTCGCGGAACAACAGCGCTGACAAGGGAAGTAGACCGCCGACGACCGCAACCGGGAGCCGACCGAGCAGGTCACTCGGTCCGAACAGCGCAAACAGTGGCTCGGCGACGTGATGGATGAACGGCCCGTGGATGATGGGTCGGTAGACGAACGCACCGGTCTCCTCATAGCGGAGGATCCAGTAGGCGACTCGGGCCTCGTCCCAGTGGGCCGTTCGATGGCCGAGCCAGAACAACCGGGCGACCAGCGCGCCGAGTGCAATCGCGGCCACCGCGAGAACGACTGTGTCACGGCTCCGAAGGGCATCTCTCATCCGTGTCAGTGGCTGTCGATCACGCGGCTCCGACACGCTACCCGCGTCCATACCGGCATCTATTCGGCCGGGGATATATGGGTTGTCGTCGTCGGTCACTGTCGAACGTAGAGTCGGATCGTCGGCACTGCCCGCTCGTAGTATCGGAGACTGTACGTTCCGCGGTCCTCGTAGCGCTCTTCGAGCCACTCGGTCGGCACGCTGTCGTCCCGTAGGCGGGTAATCACGACGTCTGGCTCGTGGCGCGTGACCTGTTTGCGCAACTCGAGCTTTCTGGCACAGGTCGCGTTCGCGTTCGCAGCTCCGAGATACCACTGCATCGGCAGGAAGTTCCCGAAGTCGGTACAGACTGGTCGAACGTCTTTGACGGAGCCGACGTGGACCGGCCCGACGATCGATCCGTCCGCGCTGGCGTTGTCATAGACCAGCACGTCAGGGTTCTCGCCTGGCGCGGCCGCTCGGAGTTCTTCGATTACAGGGTCAAGGTCGTCGTGTGGCTGGCCGAACTGGACGAGCTCGTTGCTCTCGTGGGTCGGGTCGAGATAGACGTGGCTCAGTCCAGACCAGACGACCGTCGAGGCAACCAACACGAGGATCAGCGCCGTCAGACCGAGGTCGATCGTGTCGTTCTCGTGATAGGCGTTGCTGCCCCATCGATAGACCGTCGCCAGCCCGACGGCGGCCGGGACCGACAGCGGTAGTAGGATGTGGACGTTGTTCCACTTCCAGCCACCACCGATCGACAGCCCGAGCGGATAGCCAACGGTTGCGGCCACGCCGGCGTAAAACAGGAAAAAGACCAGCACGCGCCCGTCTGAGACGGCGTATCGCTCACGCACGAACCCCGCGATTGCGAAAAAGACCAGTGGCGCTGACGTATAGATGAGACCGTCCCAGACCGCGCCGGCCAGCCGTCCGCGGTAGGTATCGAAGGTCCGTTCGGTTGCCTTGCCGCCCCAGGCGAGATACTCGCCGCGGAACTGCTCGACTGTCGCATCGATCAGCGGCCCCCACTGTGCCGGATCGCTGAGGGCGTCTCCCAGGCCGACTGTCTCCGATTGGACCGCCCCGGAGTACAGTCCCTCCAACCCGTCTCCCCGTGGCGCGAACATACCGAGCCACACCAGCGCGAACACTGCAATCGCCCCGAGACTGTGTAGCGCGTACACGCCGACGCGTCGTCGCACATCTGGCTGTGTCCTGACGCGTCGTGCATACAGCCGACCCGTCGCTGTGAGTGTCCGGAGTCGGTCGAGACCGGTGCGATCTGCTCCTGGCCGGTCGAGCGCCCGGTCGGCCACAAGGACGCCCGCACCGAGCCAGGTGAGGACGTACAGCAGCGAGTTCTCCTTTGATGCGACTGCGAGCGACAGGAAGACCCCAGCCCCGTAGAGATACCGAACCTGCCGACGGTCGAGCAACCGGACGAGCATCCCGAGCGCGACGAAGGCGAAGGCACCAACCAAGACGTCGCTGCGCATAAACCGCGAGTAGTACAGCAAGACGGGATTGAACGCCAAAAGCAGCGAGAGGGCGACCGTCTCTGCTTCCTTGAGGTGGTCCCGATACAGGAGCGCCGACAGCGGGAGCAATCCACCGACGATTGCGACCGGCAGCCGCATCACGAAGTCGTTCGGTTCGAGTAGTCCGAACAGCCAGCGATCGACGTGCTGGATGAACGGCCCGTGGACGATCGACCGGTACGCGAAGTGCCCCTCTTCCTGGGCGTATAGCGCCCAGTAGGCGACGCGGGCCTCGTCCCAGTGGGCCGGGCGAGCACCGAGCGCGACTAGCCGGGCGACCAGCGCGAGGACGGTGACAGCCGCGACTGCGAGGAGGACAGTGTCGCGTTCGCGGAGAGCGACGAGCGGGTTCGAGCGACGCGCCGACGGCGGTGAGTGGTCCGGCGAGGCGTCGGACATGTCAGAACGCGTGGTGCGAACGAATAGAAGCTTTCCGGTCCGCCGGATCGGAACGGTACATCTTTCACCGACGGCTCCGACCCCGCAGGTATGGTCAGGCTCGGGCTGGTGATCGGCCAGTACGACAAGCACGGAGCGGTCCTCTCGGAGATGGAACAGTCGGCCCGCGCGGCCGTCGACGACCGCGGCGCGGAGATCGTCGAGACCATAGCGGTGCCGGGTGCCTACGACACGCCACTGGCGGCCGACCGACTCGCCCGCCGCGAGGGTATCGACGCCGTGGTCGTGCTCGGGGTCATCATCTCCGGGGATACCGACCACGATCAGGTCATCGGCCACGCCGCTGCACAGGGGCTTACCGACGTCAGTCTCGATCGGGACACGCCCGTTACGCTCGGCATCATCGGCCCGGGGATGAGCCAGGACGAGGCCGCGGCACGCACCCACAAGGGACGCGAGGCCGTCGAGAGCGCCATCGACATTGTCGACGAACTATAAGACACACCTATGAGCTACGAACCAGACTTCGCGGACCGGATCCAGCGCGTCGAACCGTCAGCGACGATTGCCATCTCGAACCTCGCGGCCGAACTCGAAGCCGAGGGCAAGGATGTCGTCGACCTGAGCGTCGGCGAACCCGACTTCGACACGCCAGAACAGATCAAACAGGCCGCCAAAGACGCGATGGATGCCGGGCACGTCGGCTACACGTCCTCGAACGGCATTCCGCCGCTGAAGGAGGCCATCGTCGAGAAACTGCACGCCGACGGGCTCTCCCAGTACGACACCGAAAATATCATCGTCACGCCGGGCGGCAAGCAGGCCCTCTATGAAGTCTTCCAGACGATCATCGACGACGGTGACGAGGTGGCGCTGCTCGACCCGGCGTGGGTCTCCTACGAGGCGATGGTAAAACTCGCCGGCGGCTCGCTAGCCCGGGTCGACACCGCGGCCCACGGCTTCGATCTCGAACCTGCGCTGGACGATCTGGCCGAGACGGTCAGCGACGACACCGAACTGCTCGTGGTCAACTCCCCGGGCAACCCCCACGGGTCGGTCTACTCCCGGGAGGCGCTTGAGGGCGTTCGCGACCTGGCTGTCGAGCACGACTTCGCCGTAATCTCCGACGAGATCTACAAAGAGATTACCTACGACGATGCCGAGCCGATCAGTCTCGGCACCCTCGATGGGATGGAAGACCGGACGATCACGCTCAACGGTTTCTCGAAGGCCTACGCGATGACGGGCTGGCGGCTGGGGTATTTCGCCGCTCCCGAGTCAGTCATCGAGCAGGCCGGGAAACTTCAGTCACATTCAGTGACCTGCGCGGTCAACTTCGTCCAGCACGCCGGTGTCGAGGCGCTCGAAGAAGTGGACGAAGAGATCGAGGAGATGCGCGTCGCCTTCGAGGAGCGTCGGGATATGCTCGTGGACCTGTTCGCCGAGTACGGCAAGGACGTCCCCGTTCCGAAAGGCGCGTTCTACATTATGCTCCCGGTCCGGGAGGACGATCAGGCCTGGGCGGAGGACGCCGTCGAACAGGCCCAGGTCGCGACGGTTCCGGGGAGCCCGTTCGGCACGCCGGGCTACGTCCGTCTCTCGTATGCGGCGAGCAAGGAGCGACTCCGCGAGGGTGTCGAGCGACTGGCCGAGGCGGACCTGTTGTAGAAGCTTTCAGTCACAGCCGCTCATAGTCGGAAAAATACCCACCGGTCATCATCAGTGTTCCGCCGAGGATAATCGCGTAGACGCCCAGTCCAGGCTTGACGATAGAGACTCCACTAACGTACCCACCGCCATCGTAGACGAAGCCTGGCTGGAGATAGTACCTAATGCCGACGAAGACCACGAGCGTAGCAAGTATCGAACCGACTAGCGTCGCCGACCGCAGGTCGACGAAACGGACGAGGATCACAACACAAGCAGCCAGTGGGACGACCGTGGCAGGGCTGAACAGGACGGTATACTCGATCAGTTGGTAACCTAAAAGCGGGAGAGAGTAATAGGTAAACCCTGACGAGGACTGGACCCACGGGAGAATCAAACTGCAGACAATTAATATCACTCCACCGAACAAGAGTATGCTCGCGTTGTTTGAAGCGACCGATGTCGACAGCCTCGGACGATCTGAACGCATACGATATCATCCCGGTACTACAATAAAATGTTTTTATACACTTTTCGACCCCGTAGTGGACGAGGCAGTCGGCGATGGTGGCTCCGCCGTGGTGTTAGGCGTGACCGAGATGGGCCTGCTGTAGGGCCCATCAGCTGCTGTCGATCCACGGCTACTTCGTAGAGCCGAGCACTGGCGACCTACTCTTCGATGATATCACGGCCGGAGACGATGACCGAGACAACCTCTCCCTGATCGTTCCGGACCGGTCTGAACACGGCCTCAACGGTATAGGGCGTCCCGTCCGGACGGATCAATTCGAGGGTACGCTCGACGTATTCGCCGTCAGCCGCGTGTTCGATCGCGTCCGCAATTCGCTCCCGGACGGCAGGCGAATGGTCGAACCACGCTGTCTCCCAGAACGGCTCGTCCTGGATGCTATCGAGCGACGCCGTCGTGTACTCCAGGGCGGTCTGGTTGACGTCCCGGACAGTTCCATCTGTATCCACCAGCCCAACGAATATATTCGGATCATGGAAGATCGCTTCGCACCGGCGCTTTTGCTGCCGTAGCTCCCGCTCGCGTTCCTTGTGGTCGGTGACGTCCACGATGAACCCGTCGAGAAACTCCTCACCCGTCGTCGGATCTTCGACGAGCTGTCCCTGATCTCGGATCCACTGCTCGTCCCCGTCTTTGGTAGTGATCCGGTAAGTCAGATCGAAGTGACCGTTCGCATCGAGGCCGTCTTTGACCCCTTTCCAGACGGCCTCTCGGTCCTCTGTGTGAATGATCTTCTCAGCGAGAGAGATGTCTTCTTCCAGTTCAGTCGTCGTGTATCCGGTGACCGACTCGGCTGACCCCTTGACGAACTCCAGTGGCCAACCCGACTCGTATCGGTGCCGGTAGACGTATCCTGGGAGGTTGTCGACGATCGACTCCAGTTCGTGTCTCGACCGGCGCTTCTCCGTGATGTCCCGGCTCGTGACGACGATGCCGCCGATAACAGGATCGTCCATAAGATTCCGACCACGGGCTTCGAGCCAGCGCAACGAACCGTCGGCGTGACGAGCGCGGAACTCGACTGTTAGCTCTGTTTCGGGGTCATCGGACAGTGTCACGAAGGCGTCTTCCGCAACCGAAACGTCGTCGGGATGTATCGGGTCGAACGCGTCGGCGTCTTCGATCTCCTCGCGCTCGTATCCGAGCACTCGCTCGACGGCTGGGGAAACGTACTGCACCCGCCTGTCCTCGTCGACGATCGTCACGTAATCGGAGGCGTGTTCGAGGATCGTCCCGTAGTATTCCTGCGTGCGCTCGACCTCGCGCTCGGCACGGACTTGCGCGACCGCGTTCCCGATACGATTCGCCAGAATAGCATACTGGTCCGTACCGCCCTCCTTCTGGAGGTAATCCGTCACGCCGGCAGAGATGGCTTCGCTCGCGATCTCCTCCGATCCCCTTCCAGTAAAAAGAATGAACGGAAGCGACGGGTAGGTCTCCCGAACGGTCTCCAGGAATTCAATCCCGTTCGTTCGGGGCATCTCGTAGTCGGAGACGACACAGTCGATATCCGCTTGCCCCAGCACGGAGAGTCCTTCGGCAGGGCTGGTGGCCGTCTGCACAGCAATTCCGTCGTGCTCTCGTTCGAGAAACGTCGCCGTCAAATCGACGAATTCTGCGTCGTCGTCCACGTGGAGCACATCAATCGTGTCACCCGGAGTCATCGGTCCTGCCCATTCATAGCCATTATCGTCCCGAAAGTTAAGAGATGGTGCTGCGCGTGGCCGTCTGCTGGTGGTTCGTGTCAGTTGTCCACCCTGGCTACCAAGCTACTGGTCACACGGCAGGCGCGCGATACAGCAGATCGTACTGATGGGCGACATAGGTCAACTGGCCGTCGGCCAGTTGTTGGCGCCGGGTCGCGAGCCAGTCGGCCGCCCCTTCGACGGCCCGCTCCGAGAGGGCGTCCGCGATGAATTCGAGAATGCGTTCCAGAAAATACGCTTCGTCCGCGGGGTACGAGCCATCGATGGGACGGAGAACCCAGTCGGAACTTGCCATCGCGAGCAGGTCGCCGTCCCGGCGACGACAGGCTTCGGCCAGGTGTCGACCGGCGTGGACGTCACGCCCGGGCTCGGCGTCGATCGCGGCGTGATACGCGTCTTCGACGGTCCGGTCTGCCGGATGATCGGGCTGGAATATCGTACCGCCGTCGAACGTGATCGGGAGATACGCGAGTCCGCCCGGTGCCAGCGCCGACTCGATGCCGTCCAGTAGCTCCACGGTCGGGACGAGATCGGCAAATGCCTGTGCGATGACTAGATCAGTGTTATCGGCGTCGGCGAGCGCCGCCAGTGCATCACCGATCTCGTAGGTAATCGAGAGGTCCTCGACGACGAATCCCCGCTCCTGCTCGGTGACTGTCGCCCCTGCGTGGCGAAGTGCTGCCGGCCGGACGGTGCGTGCGAAGTCGATAACGCCCTCGTCGCCGTCGATACCGCGATACGAACCGGCGTCGATTCCCCATTCGAGCAGTCGTGGTACGGCCGTCCCCGTGCCACAGCCGATCTCAAGAATCCGTGGTTCGGTCGGCACGGCAGCGAGCAACTGCTCACGGACTCGGCGCGAGCGGGCACGGTCGTCGAGCGACCGCTTGGCCTCGAGATACCGCGTCGCAGTGTGGTTCATACGTCCAGACGACGGGTGTGACTCGCCCAGGACACGTCATCTTCCCACAGCCTGACGCGGAGGTGGTCCGGGTTGGGATCGTCTAGCGCTCGCTCGACGCGATCACCGAACAGGCGCGCGAAGTGCTCGACGCTCGGGTTCAGCCCCTCGAACTCGGGGAGATCGTTGAGCAACGCGTCGCGATAGCGATCTTCGAGGTCGTCGAGGATTGCATCGACATCGTCGATGTCCACGAGGTACCCGTACGCACCCAGCTCGGGCCCTCCAAAGCGGACCTCAGCGGTGAAGTGATGGCTGTGTGGCGTCCCTTCGGGCCCCGGATTGGGAACGGTGAGGAAATGCTGTGCAACGAACTCTCGGATGACGGTCAATTCGTAGGTCTGAGTTGTCATAGGTATCTGTCGGTGCGTGGCTCAATAACAGTGTACGGTCAATTCGGTCGCGTAGCTGACGCCGGGCACATTCCGACGGTTATCATCGGTAGGTCAGTAACACCTGGAGCGCGTCTTCGGGTCGGTCGTCGACGAGTCGATACGCTTCGGGGGCGTCTTCGAACGGGATGCGGTGTGTGACGAGCGACTGGACCGGTAGTGTCGCCAGGTTCTCGAGGGCGGCGTCGGTCCGGCGGTCGAACGTCCAGCGACCGCGTAGCTCGGGCGCGAGCGTGCTGACCTGGCTGGACTCGATCGAGACGCGGTCACGATGGAAATCACCGCCCAGATCGAGTTCGGCCGGTTTGGTACCGTACCAGGATCCGACGACGACGCGACTATCATAGCCCGCGAGCGCGAGTGCGTCATCGAGCGCCGCCGGCTGACCGGACAGTTCGTACACCAGGTCGGCACCGTCTGCCCCAAGCGCGTCACTCCAGCGGTCCACTGGGAGTTCGTTTGGTGAGACCGTCGCGTCGGCACCCATCTGTCGTGCGCGTTCGCGGCGCGACGCCAGCGGATCGACGACGAGCAGTTCCGACAGCGGGAACGACGCGAGTAGCCCGATCGCACACAGTCCGACGACACCCGCACCGAACACCACGACGCGCTCGCCAAGCCGTGGTCGTCCGTCGAGGACCAGCGTCGTCGCCGTCTCGACTGTCGGGTACAGTGCCATCTCCGTCGGTTCGATCCCGTCGGGCACTGCCAGGAGGTCAGACGGCGACGCGCTGAAGTGCGTTTCGTGTGGGTTGAACGCCATCACGGTTCGTCCGAGCCACTCGTCTCCGACAGCGGCTCCGGTCTCGACGACCGCACCGACCGCGGCGTAGCCGTATCGCAGTGGGTAGGAGAGATCGCCCTGTAGCGCATCGAGCGTCTCGTCAGCCGAGAGGTCACTCGGGGCCTGGCCGTTGTAGATGAGCAACTCCGTGCCGGTGCTGACCGCGGAGACGTGCGTCTCGACGAGCACCTCCTCGCTTGAGTACGCCGTCGACGTCTCGCGCAGTTCGACCGTCCTGGGTCCAGTGAAATAGAGCGAGCGTCGCTCCATCAGTCGTCTGCCGGAAGTTCGTCGATACCGCGTATCCGTGCACCGGTCGCCCGACACTGTTCGAGCGCCTCTTTGGCCTCGTCGCCGGCGACGTGGGCCGTCGGACCGCGTCCGATCCCTACCTGAAGTTCGATTCCCGTCTCCGCGCTCACGTGTTCGATCGCGTCGTCGAACGCCGCCGGGTCGATATCGGGACAGACCGCGATGATGTTGTCACCGCCGACGAAATGTACGATGCTGTCGTACTCGTTTCGGAGGTATGTCACAAGCTCGAGTGTCGCACGGCGGATCGCTATCGTCACGTCGACGGCGTTCTGGCGGTCCGTCAGTGAGCCAGTCACGTCGACGACGTCGAAGTGCCCGACCGTCACCGGTCCAGTTTCGGCCGGTTTGTCCTCCCCGATTGCGAGCACTTCCCGGCGGTCCCCGTCCTGGGCGCTGCCTGCTGCCTGGAGGCGTTCGCTTGCGATATCCAGCGCTTCGACCGGCGTCGACGCCCGACCGACGCTGACACTGACCGTCACGGGATAGCTGTTGCGAACGCGTCGCTGGAATCGCTCGAAGTTCGCCGGATCGATCTCGTTCACGACGGCGTACATATTGTCGAACCGTCCGTAGAACGCATACCCGTCGTATGCGCCGACGAACTCTGCGAAGTCGGCGAACAGCGACGCCTGCAACGACTGCAGGTCGGTTTCGCGCCGCGGCTCAGGTGTCACGGTCCAGGGTCCGTAATCGTCGATCTGTATCAGCGCAACCTGAATCACTGTAGTCACTACTTCTCTATCAGGAGTAGTCGTTCATTACTGTTTGGTCGGTCCGAATCGCTGCTCGACACCCCAGTCATACGTTCTCGCCCGCTCGGTGGAACAGACCAAAGCGCTCGGAGTCCAGCAGTCGCTTGGCCACCAGCACGGTCCCGATCCCGATCAGGACACCAACGACCGTATCAGAGAAGTAGTGCGTGCCGAGATAGAACCGCGAAACTGCGATCGTCGCGGCGAGGGCTGCTGTGACGCTGAACGGCAAGACGTCGGACCGACGGGCGACCATCGCGTAGACGGCGACTGCGGCCGCGTGGCCGGACGGAAACGAGTATGCGACTGTCTCGGCACCGCCCGTCTGACAGACCGGCTGGGGTGGGTACGGTCGTTGCACGACGGCCATCAAGGTAGCGACGATCACCCCGCTCAACGCCAGCGCGAGGAGCGTGACCCGAAACTCCCGTCGCCACCCGGAGAGGTAGAACAGACCGATAACCACCAGTCCGGCCGAGGCTGATCCGAGACCAGTTACCGAGTTCATCACCTTGGTGAGGATTGGGCTCCGCAGGTCGACGACGAGTTCGACAACCTGCGCGTCGACCCACTGGACGGACTCGATAGCTTCCTTGAGTAGTTGTTCCATACGCGTACTCTCAGTATTGACTGGGGCCATATGGAACCTCTGTCTGTTTGAGTGGCGTTTGGGCCGACGTATTTCCGGCCCGATAGTGACCGTTGTACGTCTGTTCCGGGTCGACCGCGCGAGTGCATCGTACCGGGACATCGTTACAACGAGCACTATGAATCGGATGGCCGGGGCGCCTCCGTGAAGCGGACACCCGACGCGTGGCACGCCGTCATCGACTGGCTGAGAGGCGACCGGTGACGACGAGGAAATCCCGGACGAACACGCCAAGCGAGGGTGCGAGAACGAACGGGGCGGCGGTCCAGACGAACTCGGTCGGCACAGCCGGCGCGAGAGCGCCAGTCAGAAAGACCATCTGTACGCCGGCCAGGTACTTGCCGAGGTCGCTGTCTGGCGGGTCATACAGCGGCCGACCCCGACGTTGTCGCCAGCCCAACCCGCCGCGATAGACGTATCTGGCCGCAGAAAGCGAGAGATACCAGACCGGCAGCTGTCCCCACAGGACCGCGACCAGCGGGGCGACGACGAATCCGAACGTATCAAACGCCATATCCAGTCGCTCCCCGAGAACGGTCTCCTCTCCGATAGTCCGTGCGACTGTCCCGTCGAGTTTGTCGAGCACGACCCCACTCCCGTAGGCCAGCGCCGGCACCCACACGAGACCCGTCTCGGGTGGCACGACGACGAATCCGGCCACGACCGCGTACAAGGCACCCCGCAGCAGCGTCAGCGTGTTCGCCGCCCCGAACAGCCTGCTCAGCGGCCGTCCCGCTGTTCGCGAGGGGACGAGACGATAGCTCACATACAACAACAGACCAGCCAGACAGAGGCCGGCGACGACCGCCGGGTCGAGGACTCGCGCATCGACCCCCTCGGTCGGATACAACCCCCGAAGGACGACGGCCAGAGCGAGAGCACCCAACAGGGGAAACGCGACTCGTGTCCCGGCCGAGAGGGACTGCTCGGTCGGTCGCTCGGTCATCTCCGCCTCCAGTCGCTACGTCGTCCTGCCAGTCGACCCTCGGCCGGAGACGTTCGAGTCGTCCGGGTCCCGGCTAGCCGATCCATTCCAGATGTCGTCCGCCAGTTTGGGCCGTACACACCTAAACCTGTCCGGCAGACAAAGCGCGTGCTCGGGGACGATCTACGATCGCAGCAGTGCGACTAGGACACCGAGCAACACGAGCTGTGCGATCTTGTCTATCGCGCCGAACGTCCCGATATCGCCGGGGAAGGCCTTCGACCCGTCCGCGAAGTTGATGACGTACCACAGGACGATCTGGACGAGCACGAACGGGATCCCGACGGCGTACACCGTCCGGCGGCGATACGCGATCAGGACGAGTCCGACCGCACCCAGAAAGCCCAGCCCCGCGAGGATGAAACTGATCCCCATTCCGGACGGGAATATTCCGATGCCGAGCAGAAGGTGGATCGCCCCACTCACCAGCGCCGCGACGATCCCGACCCAGTGGAGCCCGCCGAGTGACTCCGTCCGGAGTGTGGTCCCACCTGTTTCGCTTGTTGCCATACCACACAATTCGTCAGCGTGTACATAACCGTGGTGTCGGCGGTCGCACTTACCGCAACGGCGACCGGCAGTCACGAGTGTGGGCGTGCTATCGCTCGAAATCGGGCCGTCGAAGCGAATCGATACGCTCGATTTCCGCGGGCGAGAGGTCGTGTTCGCTATCGCTGAGCACCGCTCTCCCAGCAGCCCGGGTGCGGACAGCGGGGAGTGTGCGACGATCTGGATACCTTCGTCGTGACAGAACGACAGGAGGTCGTCCTGGGGCAGGGTGGCGTTCGATCTGGACGATCGCAGGGCGCACGCGCCCGGTATCGAGTATCGTCTCCAGCTGGGACCGCGAGACGTTCGAGACGGCGAACGTCCGCGTCAGCCCGCGGTCGTACACCGCTTCGAGGCTCTCCCAGGCCGTTTCGAGCGAGATGTCGGCGGTTTCGATGTCGCCGTCGTCTTCGGGGAACGTCAGCGCCTCCTGTCTCTCGACGAGCGGGTCGGCCAGCCGCTCCAGCGAGCCCAGGCGTCGGGCCAGTGTAGCCCGTAACTGTCGAACGTGCCGATGCCGAGTTCCTCAAGGCCCCCTGTCGCGGCTTCGAGCATCTGCTCGCGGCGGTGGTTCGTCCGCCAGACCTTCCCGAGGACGAACATCGCCTCCCGGCTCGGCGACCCCGGCGCAGCCAGTAGCTTGCCGATCCGGTGTTCGTTCCCATAGAGTTCGGCACTGTCGAGGAAACGATAGCCCGCGTCTAGCGCCGTCGCGATCGAGTCTCGCCGGTCGACGTACTCGCCGTCGCGGTATCGTGAGCACCCGAAGCCGATCGGCGGCAGCCGTATTCTGTGCTGCTCGTCCGAGATTTGTTTGGGGTCACCGGGTCGAACATCTGGTTCTGGGAGGCGGTCTCGGGTCGTCCCGTAGTCCGGCACGTCGACCGGCCCGCCGCTGTCGGCAGCGTCCTCGATGGCGTTGCAGACGGCCACGACGTGTGCCCCACGACGTCCGCCCGCGCGAGTGGGCGTGCCGTCGCTGACACTCTCGGCGAGACGCTCGCCAGGGCTGCCTCCAGGTCCGTGAACGACGGGCAATCGTGCTCGGCCGCCAGCGCGGCGGCCTGCTCGCCGTCGAGGTCACAGACGCCGGCCAGCGAAAGCGAACTCGACGCCAGCCCGGCCGCATACTCGGACGCGATTGCTCCCGCCCCACCAACAGACAGTCCATAGGCGTACCCCGGTCGGGAGGCACAAATGCTTCTCGACGGGGCCAACTCCGACGTGTGAGCCGTCCTGACCGGTGTCGTTTTGTTCGGCCGACACGAACGGAGACCGTGACAGAACCGGGAATGAGCCGGCTCCGCACCGCCTATCTCCGTGCGCTGCAGGCGGTCGGTCGGCACGTCGACTATGGGACGAACGTCTTCGACCGCGAGTGGGACGTTCTCGTGGTACTCGACGCCTGCCGCGCGGACGTGCTCCGGTCGGTCGCCCCCGACACTGATTTGACTGGAGCGGTCGATGCGGTGCGGTCGGTCGGCAGCTCCTCCTCCGAATGGCTCGAAAACACGTTTCCCGGCCGCCCGGAGACGTCCCGGACGGTGATGGTGACCGGCAATACCTGGACCGACCGATACGCCGACGCCGACGCCTTCGCCGCGCTAGACGAGGTCTGGAAGTACGCCTGGGACGATGACCTGGGGACGGTCCCGGCGCGAGCCGTCACCGACCGGGCGATTGCGATGGCTCGCAACCGCGACCCCGACCGACTGGTCGTCCACTATATGCAACCCCACCACCCGTTCGTGCCGGACCCGCTGTCGGTCGACGACGGGATGGTCCGAAACAGCACACACAGCAATCCGTCGAACCCGTGGGTCGCGCTCCGACGCGGCGATCTCACGACCGATCGCGTGTGGGACGCCTACGAGGCCAATCTCCGGTACGTGCTCGAAGACGTCGCGGTGCTGGTCGAGAACGTCGCCGGTCGCGTCGCGATCACCGCCGACCACGGTAACCTCTTCGGGGAGTGGGGGCTGTACGGCCATCCAATGCACGTGCCTGTCCCAGCGGTGTTGACCGTCCCGTGGGCCGAAACGACAGGTGAAAACCGTCGAGACTATACGCCGGAACTCGAACCACCGGAGCCGCTGCCGGTGACGCGTGTCTACGGTGCTGAAAGCGACCAGGTGCGTCTCGACGCGCTCGGATACCGATAACGAGACCAGCAGTATATTTCGCTCCGGTTCGAACCACAGTTGATGGCCCGGGTTGCGGTGCTCCACAATACGCTCGACTTTCAGGGCGGTGCGGACGCGGTCTGTCTGGTGACCTGTGAGGCACTACTGGCTGACCACGAGGTCGAACTGTTCACGCTCGGTGAGACCGATCCGTCCAACCTGGCGGATCGGTTCGACACGAACGTGTCCGGCCTCGTGGTACGGACACCGCCGGCAAACGCCCCGATTGCGAGGACGCTCGCTCGGCTCGCGCCGATGGCCGGGCCACAACTGGCTTTCCGGAGCGTACTCGTCGGCCGATACTTTAGACGGCACGCCGACCGGTTCGACCTCGCGGTAAGCACCGCAAATGAGATTACGCTCTCGATCCCGTCCGTTCAGTACGTCCACTACCCCCAGTTTCATCACCGCGAACTCGACAGGACCGACGGGGGACGACTGAACCCGCTGTGGAGTCGACTGGCCGGCCCCGACCAGGAGGCCGCCCACGGTGCGACGCTTCTGGCCAACTCCGCGTGGACTGCCGACGTCGTCGAGCGGCTCTACGGCACTCGCCCGGACGTCCTGCATCCCCCTGTCGACCCGATCGACGGTCTCGAGTGGGGCCAGCGCGAGCGAGGAATCGTCGTCGTGGGGCGGATCGCTCCTGACAAACGCGTTCTCGACGCCGTGGACGTCGTCGACCGACTCCGTGACCGGGGTCACGACGTCCACCTGCATATCGTCGGATCGGCGCCTCGATCCTATCAGCCGTACGTCGATCGGGTCGTCTCGGCGGTCGGCCACCGGGCGTACGTATCGCTCGAACGGGACGTCTCCCGTGACCGCCTCGAAACGTTGCTTCGAACCCACCGGTACGGACTGAACCTCAAGCGAGACGAACACTTCGGTATGTCTGTCGCGGAGTACGTCGCAGCGGGGATGATTGCTTTCGCACCCGATAGTGGCGGACAGCGAGACATCCTGCAAAAGCGAACTGATCGCCTGTTCGATTCGTTGTCGGGCGCTGTCGACCGCATCGAGTCGAGTCTCGAAGCCGACGAGCGGCCGACGCTGCCGCGCGATCGCTTCTCCCGTGAGCGTTTCCAGTCGGCGATCAAACGCCGCGTGAATCGAGTGCTGGCACAGTAGCCACAGGTCCACGTCGAGTGCGTAGCCGTACCGTAGCGAACCGTGCGCCGGCGTCGCCAGGGATTGTCGTAGTCAGCAGGGGTCTCCTGTTTCCGGCCGGCTGACGGTCAGGACAGCGGATTCGATTCCGGCGAACTCTGTGCCAATCGCCGTATTCAGTCGTCGGCGATCGACCCGGTCGCAGTCGAGTCGGCCTCGACCGTTTCGTCGATCTCGAACTGTGCGATGTACTCCCGAAGCTGGGCCGCTTCTGTCGAGAGCTGCTCGATCCGGTTAGAAATCTGAGTTATCGCCGACGCTTGTTCTTCGGCGGCCGCGGAGACGTTCTCTGCGATTTCGACGGTTTCCTGACTGGATTCGCCAACACGCTCGACCATACTCACGACCTCTTCGGTCGAGGCCGCCTGTTCGTCAGTCGCATCGTTGATCGACTGGATACCGTCGTTCGCTTCCTCGACTTGCTTGACGATTCGTTCGAGGCTTTCGACAGTCGTTCGAACAGCGTCACGACCGTCGGTAATGTGCTCGTCCATCTCCCGGACGTCCCTGACGGTGCCCGATGTCGTCTCCTGCACGCCGTCGATCAGCGCTTCGATTTCCTGTGTCGCGGACTCGGTCTCCTGTGCGAGACCCTTGATTTCGTCGGCGACGACTGCGAACCCTTCACCGGCTTCACCCGCACGGGCGGCCTCGATCGAGGCGTTCAACGCCAGCATATTGGTCTGCTCGGCGATCTCGTTGATCAGCGAGACGATCTCGCTGATCTCTTCCATTTCTGACTCCAGCTCTTCGACTTCTTCGATGACAGCGCTGGACTGTGCCTCGATGGCGTCCATCTCTTCGATCGTCTGCTCGGCGCGTTCGACGCCGTCTTCGCCGACGTCGACGGCCTCACTGGACTGGGTGGCGACTTCTTCCGCCGAAGACGCGATCTCTTCGATCGTCGCTGACAGCGTCGTCATCTCGTCGATGACCTGCTGGATGGTCTCGTTTTGCTCGTTCGCCTGATCGGAGATCCGCTGGACCGAGTTGCTGACGTCCTGACTTGCCTCGGTGATCTCGGCGGCACTCGTGTCGATTTCGGCGCTTGACTCGTCGACTTCGTTCGCGAACGCTCGGATGTGTCCGAACGTCGACTCGAGGTCCCCGAGCAGGTGGTTGAAACCGTCGGCGATCTCGGCCATCGCTTCGGCGTCGGTGTCAGTCGACAACTGCTGGGTGAGGTCGCCGTCGGCCGCGGCATCGACGGCGTCGCCGATTTCGTCGGCCTGCGACTCCAGTTCCGATGCCAGCTGTTCGGCCTCGCGGCGCGACTGTTCGGCCTCTTCGCGGGCGGTCTCGATCTCAGTGACGAACTGCTCGAGGTCCGTCCGCATTTCCTCCAGCGCGTCGCCGAGTCTCCCTGGTGTGTCCTCTTCGAAGACCGGATCGTCGAAGTCCTGGTTCGATAGCGCTTCGGCTTTCCTGGCGATCCCGTCTAGGTAGGACTTCGTTTCGACGAACGCTGACTGGACTTGCCCGACCTCGTCGATCCGGTCGCCATATTCGATCTCGACCGACAGGTCTCCCTCTGCGATCGCGGTCGCTTGCGAGGATAGATCGTTTAGCGCGCGCATCGGGCCGTGTCGTGTGATAAGTCCGATCGCGACGAACCCGAGCAACGTAATCCCGATGAGGACGGCGATATCGCCTTGGACGTCGTCCCGAACGGCCAGAGCGGCCGATTTGGGTGCCTCCTTGACGACGATCCAATCGGTTCCGGGCACCGTGGTGTAGCCGACGACGTGATCGCCCGTTAGTAACGTCCCGTTGTCCTGACCGTCGCCATAGACGACGCGGTTCTCGAGTGTCGTGTTCTGTTCCCCACCGTAAGAGGTCAACACGTTCGATTTGTTGTTGTCGAACAATACGAGACCGGTCGACCCGCCCATAACGAGCGTGTTCGTATCCTCGATCGAACTGCTGAATCGCTCGGCGTGGACGTTCGTCCGGATCACTGCGACAACGGCGGCTTCTCCGTTTGCCGTCGGTGAAGCCAACGCGACTGAGGGTTCGCCATTATCAGCGTAAACGAACGATTCGATGACGTCTGCGGAGTTCTCGAATGTGAAGCCGACTTCCGGATTCCACCAGATATTCGTCGCGTTGAGTGGCTGTCCATCGAGCGACTCGTTCGTGCTTGTGATGATCCGCTCGTTCTCCCGGTCGACAAAGTGGAGGGCGGCAGTCGACTCGGGCATTCGATCTAACTCCGCCTCCAGGGTCTCCTGGGTCGCTGTCGGGTCGTCCGTGTCGAGTCCGCGATGGGACGACAGCACTCGAATCTGGTCTTTCTGGCCCGTTAGCCATTGCCCGAGCGCCTTTGCTTCTAGCTCCGCGTTCGTCTCGACTGTCTCACGTTGCTGGTCAGTCACTCGGTCCGAGACGCTTGCCTGCGTCGTGAATCCGACGGCGACGACGACGAGTACGATGACCAGCGCCATCACCGCGAACTTCCGCGTGTAACTCGACCTGATCTGGTCCGGCACTTTTGAGCTAATGTCCATATTCTATCACCATATCAATTAGATACCTCTCATATCCACTAGCTCTGAGTCTGCGTCTACCCCGGTATAAACCGTTGCTCCAAATTCTCAGTCTTGAATATGGGCGCTTATGAAGGTATATCTAGATTTCGCGAACGCGATTGCCACCGATCCGTTTTGCGGACTGATCAACACCGCCGCTGCACGATTCGATCGATGATCTGTCCCGTCGAGAGGAGTTGCTCGTCTGAGGACGACTCGAGCGCGCTGGCCCGTTCGACTGCACAGTCGATCCCACGAGTCGCGAGCGCGTCGGCGATGGCGGCCTCGTCGTGGTGTTGGTCGTGGCCGAGCACGATCACGTCAGGGTCGATCCGCTCGATCGGCACGAAGATGTCTTCAGTGTGACCGAGATGTGCCTCAGTCACGGGATCGAGTGACTCGACCATCGTCGCACGCTGGCGATCCGGGACGATCGGCGGGTCTTTGTGGGTGACGTTCTCCCGGCGTGCGACGATGACGTGTAACTCCGCACCGAGCGAGGCCGCCTCCTGCAGGTAGTGCAGATGGCCGGGATGGAGAATGTCGAAGGTACCCTGGGCGACGACCCGGGTCACAGGAACCACCCGCCCTGGTCGTCTTCCTCGCTTGGCATCATCTCGCGGTCGATGTCTTCCTGGGTAAAGTCGAAGAACTCCTCTTCGGGCGGGTCAACGTCCAGTACTGGCAGGTCGATCGGTTCGCCCTCCTGATCGAAGGCCTGCCAGTCGTCGCGTTCGTATGGCGCGCCGACGATGATGTGAACGTCGCCCTTGGTGAAAGTAGCGAGATCCGCGTTGCTGGGCCGGAGGACACCGTTGGGATGAGAATGGACCGATCCAGCCGCGCGCACATCGTTCGGAATCATACTGGTCTTGACCGTTGCGCTGACGGGGTTCGATTCCGTCCCGGGAATAACCAGTACGTCTGTTAGGACCGTCCCCGACTCCTCGAGGCCGAGTTTGCGCGCGTCTTCGCCTCGGAGCAGCCCCATATACTCGTTGGGATGGCTGTCCCGAGAAGCCTCGAGCGCGAACGTGAGTGCTGACTCGGCGATGCCGATGATCCCCGAGCTACGGAACAGCCGCATACCCGCATTTGAGAGTGGGCACCTCCTAAACCTGTCGAGGCAGCCGAGAACCGTTTCCAAAGCTTAAAACCCTGACAGAGCCGAGTCACTGCTAATATGACGGCATCCGATTCTGCGCCCGACAGCGAATCCGGGCCGACGGTCTACGATCTCGACCCTCGCTGTGGCCGCGAGGACGTCGAGGCAGGTGAACTTTATCACGCGACGGTCAACGGCGTCGTCGAATACGGTGTCTTCGTCGATATCTCCGATCAGGTCTCAGGACTGGTCCACGAGTCGAACTTGCGTGGTTCCTACGAGGTCGGCGACAAGCTCATCGTCGAACTGGGAGACGAGCGCGACAACGGCGATCTGAGCTTCGTCGAGCGCGCACCTGAGACGTACACCACGGAAGCTATCGAGTACGGCGCGGGCACGACTGTTACCGACCTCAGTGAGCACGTCGGTTCGACCGTCCATCTCGAAGGGGCAGTCGTCGGAATCAACCAGACCGGTGGACCGACGATTTTCCAGGTGCGGGATGAGACTGGCGTCGTCCCCTGTGCGGCCTTCGAGGACGCCGGTGTTCGCGCCTATCCTGAGATCGAACTCGGCGACATCGTCCGGCTCAGCGGCCACGTCGAGGAACGAAACGGTGGTCTCCAGGTCGAGGTCGAGTCACTCGATCGACTTGAGGGCTCGACGGCCGAGCAGTTCCGCGAGCAACTCGACGAGGCTCTCGAGGAAGCGGCCCAGCCACACGACGTCGAGCCGCTCGTCGAGTGGGAGGCTTTCGAGCCGCTGTACGAGGACCTACAGGAAGTCGCACACTTGCTCCGCAAGACGATCCTCGAAGGGCGGCCGATCCGAATGCGGCATCACGCAGACGGTGACGGGATCTGTGCGAGTGTCCCGTTGCAACTCGCCCTGGAGCGGTTCGTCGAGGAGACCTACGAGGATAGCGATGCGGCCCGGCATATGCTCAAGCGTCTGCCGAGTAAGGCTCCGTTCTACGAACTGGAAGACGTCACCCGCGATCTCAACTTCGCGCTCGAAGACCGAAGTCGGAACGGGCAGAAGCTTCCGCTCGTGCTTATGCTCGACAACGGCTCGACCGAGGAAGACGTCCCCGCCTACGAGAACCTCGCGCACTACGACATTCCGGTCGTCGTCGTCGACCACCACCACCCCGACCCTGAGGCCGTCGAACCGCTGTTGGAAGCACACGTCAATCCATACCTGCACGGCGAGGACTACCGGATCACGACGGGTATGCTCTCGGTCGAACTCGCCCGAATGATCGCGCCTGATCTGACTGCAGACCTCCGTCACGTCCCGGCGGTCGCGGGGCTTTCGGACCGCTCGGAGGCCGCAGCTATGACCGACTACCTCGAGCTGGCCAGCGAGGAAGGGTACGACCGCGAGCGCCTCCGAGAGATCGGTGAAGCGCTAGATTACGCGACGAACTACCTCCGCTATGACGACGGTGGGCCGCTGATCACCGACGTGCTCAACGTCGATTGCGACGACCGAGACCGCCACGAGGAGCTCGTCTCGTTTTTGGCAGAGCGCTCCGAACGAGACGTACAGAAACAGCTCGAGTACGCGAGCGACCACCTCGAACACGAGCGGCTCGCCAACGACGCCCACCTCTATCGGATCGACGTCGAAAACCACGTCCGGCGGTTCAGCTATCCCGCGCCTGGTAAGACGACCGGTGCGGTCCACGACCGGAAGGTACAGGAGACCGGCGAGCCGGTCATCACGATCGGGTACGGACCTGACTTCGCCGTCCTCCGTAGTGACGGAGTCCGCCTGGACATTCCCGAGATGGTCGAACAGCTTCGATCGGAGTTCCCCGGCGCGGGCGTCAGTGGTGGTGGCCACCTCGTTGTCGGATCGATCAAGTTCGTCCGCGGCAAGCGCGAGACGGTCCTCGATGCGCTGGTCGAGAAGATGGCCGACGCCGAACTCGACGCCGACCTGCAGAGCTCTGTCTCGCTGCCACACGAGGAGTAACGTCACTCGTCGAACTCTATTCGCCGAGCGAGTAGTGTCGTCGGGACCGCCACGACGAACGGCGCCGCCAGCGCACCTACAGGGACGAGCGTAATTCCGCCACGCCAGTCGCGCTCGAACACGTCACTGAAATACGAGCCGACGGCCTGTCCGTGTAACACCAGTGCGACCTCGCGGTTGTTCTCGTACGCGTTGTCGTTCCAGTTGAGACTGCCCAGCACGACCGTGTCGCCGTCGATAATGACGCCCTTCGCGTGAATCTTTTCGTATCGGCCACCCGGATCAGCAAGCCGGATTGCCAGCGGGAGTCGCTCGCGTCCGGCAACGCGTCGAAGCTCGGCCGCGAGTTGTCGATTTTCCTCGCGGGTGTACCAGGCGCTCGACAGCAGGATCTCCACGTCGACGCCCCGTTTTGCGGCCGCGATCGCCGCCTGGAGTAGGCGGTCGTCGCGCCCCCCGATCGACATCTGGACGATCTGGACTGACTCGGTCGCGTTCGCAAGCAGGCTTTCGACCCGACCGGCCGCGTTGTCGGGCGCGACCAGTAGTTCCGCCCGTTCGACGTCGACCGTCCGCGGTTCGATCCGGGTCGGGTATCGACCGCTCGTGGGCGCTGCCGGCTCGATCGGCGCGTCCCCACAGAACTGCTCCCACGGACGAGCGCCCCGACCGCGACTGTCGGCCCGGAAGGTCCGAACCAACCCGTCGACGACCGTCGTGGTGTCGACGACAGCACCCCATCCCCGACTCGACGCGCCGCCGGTACCTGCCGGCTTCCAGTTCTCGGTGAGTACGACAGCCCGCTCGTCGACGACGGCGTATTTCGCGTGATGAAAGCGGTAGCGACTGCCCTCGCCACCGAGCACGGTGACCGTGACGTTCGCTGCGACTAATCGATCAAGCGCGGCGGCACTGCGGTTTGTCAACCCACCCACTGGTCCACCGTCCACGAGCACCTCGACCGCGACTCCTCGGCTCCGTGCTGCAATCAGCCGCTCGACTACGCGCTCGGAGGTGAGCGTGTACCCCGCAAGCAGGATCCGCCGATCCGCCCCCTCGAGAACGTCAAGCGGAACGTCTGGTGCGTCCGGTAGCGTGAACGCTCTGACCGTCCCGCCGCCACCCTCGATCGGCTCGAAGGTCGTCGCTCCGAGCGGTCGCCAGCGTCGGTCGGCGTCGGGTCGGAGTAGCTCTCCGTCCGGTGCGTCCGTGTAGCTCACCGTCGTTACGTCACCGTCGGGTCCCGAGAGCCGCAGCGTCTCGCCGCTGTTGGCCAGTGCTGGCATTCCCGCACACTCCAGTATTGGCCCGTCGACGCTGTCGGGCACGGCGCTCGCGTTGGCCGTCAGTACCACTCGCCCGCCGACTATCCGGTTCGGAAGGATGGTCTCGCTATCGTCATCCCCCAGACGATACGCCCCGAGGTCAGTCCCGTTCGGCACAGCAAGGGTGAGAAATTCGCCAGCGTCGTCGTGCGCGATCGGGTTTGGGTACACTGCGACGATCCGGGGGGTCGTCGTGTTCTCGTCTGCCGTTGTTGCCGTGGTGGTCGCTCCGACACCAGCAGCTATCACGATGACGAGCACGACCACCAGCAACTGCTCGACCCGGGACACGCCACAGAATGGCGGCGACTTTCGATATAAACCTCAGGTCGCGAGCACTGGCTGGGCGAGACCGGACACAGCGTTAGATCAGGGAGACAGTGCGGCTTTTTCGGCCTCGATTTGGACGAGATACGAGTCGTCGGCGTTGTCTTCGACGGCCTCGAAAGCCCGCTCGGTACCGATCTGGACGAGCGCCCACGCCGCACTTGCCCGGACACTGTCGTCGGTGTCGTCGGCCAGCACGTCCGCGAGCGGTTCGATCGCCCGCGTGTCACCGATCCGGCCGAGCGCCCGGGCGGCCGCGGATCGGATGTCCGCCGATTCGGCCGCCAGGCGGTTCGCGACCGTCTGAGTCGCCTCCTCGCTGCCGATCGCACCGACTGCGCGCAGTGTCTCCAGTTGCAACGAGCGGTCCCCGTCGCCGTCGATGAAATCGAGCAGCGTGTCCAGCGCTTCGGGGTCACCGATCTTGCCGACGACTTTGATCGCCTTCTTGTTTCGCTTGCCCGCCATCGGCAGCACGTCATCAAGTACCTCCGGTGGCGCGATCCGAGCCAGCGACTGGAGGACGTTTTCTTCCATAAAGTGATCTTTCCCACCGGGGAGCTTCTCTAAGGCCAGCAAGATCATCTCGATCGCTTCCTCGTCGCTTCGGTCCTGCTGATATCGCTTCTCGTAGAGCTTCACGGCGTTCCACTCCGGTGGGTAGTCTCTACGCTTTTCCGGACCGAGGATGTCATAAAAGCCCTCTGCAGTGAGCTGTTCGCGGACCGTCAGGTCGTCCCAGGACTCTGCGGCGTCGACGTCATCGGCGAGTTCGTCCGTTGCGGTCAACAGCGCCTCGATCGTCTCGCTGTCTTCGTCCGGATCGAGGTCCAACTCCGAGAGCGTCTCGGCGACGGCTTCGAGTCGCTCGGCTGGCTCTCCGTCCTCGATGTCCCCATCGATTTCACCGTCGATCGCCTCCAGAAACGTCGCCACGGCGTCCGCGAGGTCGGCGTCACCGGTCTCAGTCCAGCGGGTCCCCTCGATAGTCGAGATGGCGTCCTCGACCGCGTCGGTCACGTCTGTCAAATAGGGACCGCGCTGTTCGTCGAGCTCCCCGCGGAGGTCGTCGATCCGGTCTTCGAGTGTCTCGGTCGGATCGTCCTCGTCGTCGTCCGGTTCGGGCAACTCGGCGGTTTCGAGTGCCTCGGCGGTCGCGTCTAGCGTCGCCTCGATTTCGTCGAGATCGGCCTCGGTCTCGGCAGACTCGAGCGATTCGGCTACCGAGTCCAAGCGTGACTCGAACTCCTCGAGGTCGGTCACTCCCGCCTCGTCCGGCTCGTCCCCGTTGCTCATACCCGAGTTTGGGTGTGTCTCGGGCAAGAGCGTTTCCCTTCCGGCTACCGTGTGTGACCGTCAGCGCGACCGTGGGTACAACACCGGCGCGAGCAACAGATACGCAAGTGCCGCCGCGAGCAGGGCCCGCGGGAACACACGCGAGAACGCGAGCGGCGCGAGTACGGCCCCAGCCTGCACGACCCCCATCGCCAGTGCGTCCCGCTCGCTCAACTCGGGATACTCGATCGAGGTGATCATCAGATAGACGAAGACGGCGGTCGCCCCGAGCAAGAGCACTGGATCGGCGACGCCGGAGAGATACGCCGCCGCAAGGACCGTCGCCGCCAGCGTCGTCTGGACGCCCCGAGTGGTCCGGTCGTCCAGATCGTATGCGGTGTACATCCCCAGCCGGACGACCGCCGCTGCGACGTACAGCGCCGGGATCGCCAGCGCTGTCGCTGTCGGTATCGACAGCGTCGTGAGACGAAGCTCCCACGCCTGGCTAGCAATCGCGTACACTAATACCGCCGGCGCGACGCCGAACGAGGCAACGTCCGCAAGCGAGTCGACGTATTCACCGACCTGCGTGCTTCCGTGAACGCGCGCGAGGACGCCGTCGAGGCCGTCAGCAATCGCCGCCAGCAGGATGAGCTGTGCCGCAAGCCCCGGCTCAGTCATCGCGGCCACGGCGGCGGTAAAGCCCAGTGCCGCGTTGGCGACAGTCACGATGTCGGCCACGCCGAGACGGCCGAGAAATCGGGGCCGGAGCTGCATATCCATCTCCTCGCCGAGGGTTGCCTTAGTCCGTTCGATCTCGGGGTGTTTCACCGAATCCTATCAACTCAGAAATCATTCCGACCGAGACCTCTTTAGCATCGAGGCCCAGCGAAACGTATGAAGCGACGGGCGTTTCTCGCGACCGGCTCGGCGACCCTGTTCGGCGGCTGTACGGCCCTGGTGTCGGGCAGCGGTGACTACGACGTAGGTATGACCTCGATGGCCTTCGAACCCGAGACGCTCGAGGTCGAGGTCGGCACGACGGTCGTCTGGCAGAACACGAACTCCCGTGCTCACACCGTCACGGCTTACCAGGATGCAATCCCTGACGGGGCCGCGTACTTCGCAACCGGCGGATTCGACAGCGAGGCCGCGGCTCGCGAGCAGTGGTTCCAGAACGGCGATGGCAACCTCTACGGCGGGGACACGTTCAGCTACACTGTCGAGGTGCCTGGGACCTACGAGTATTTCTGTATTCCTCACGAGAGCGGCGGAATGGCCGGCACGATCGAAGTGACCGAGTGATCACTCGACAATCAGTCGCTCTCGGCTGCGTGCCTCGGGCTCAGGCGACCTGTCGGTCCCCGAACGTCATACGATCGGCGTCGCTCACTGACCCCTCACAACCAGTCGTCGAAACGCCGACTGAGAACAGGTTATTCTTCGACGTCGACGCTGGTCTCCTCTTCGGCGGCGACCTCTTCAGGTCGGGCGACCAGTCGTGCCTTCTGGATCTCTACCCGTCGGAGCGGGTAGATCGTCTTGGCCTCGTTGTAGATCGCCGAGGAGAGTCGCCCCTCGACGACGCTGTCGATGAGGTCCTCGAAGGTGTGATCGACGGCGGTCTCCTCGACCATATCGATCATCGTGCGACGGATGGCCTTCTCCTGGCTCTCGTCGGCGCTTTTCGTGGTGAGCGCGACGGGCTGGATCTGGACGCGGTAGTCGTCGGTCGTCAGGACCGTGATGAACGCCTCGATCTTCGAGGAGCCACGGCGGACGAGACTCCGCATGTAATCGCGGGTGAGCTCGTGTTTGATGAACTCGGTGTATGCAGTGTCGCTGCCGACGTCGTTGATCTTGAACGTCAGCTTGGTGTTGTTCTCGCTGGCGTCACTGCGGAGTTCCCCCAGCGTGGTCTCGATCTGTCGGTCGTAAAGCTGTTCGACTTCTGCTGCCGGTGTCGAACCGAGTTCCTCCCGTCCGAACTGCTCGGGGGCGAGGACGGTATACCACCGTTTCTGCTGTTTCTGCTTGGATACGGATCGTTCGCTCATATGTTATCGTTGGTGTCGTTGTCGGTCGTACACTGTGCTGCTACGTGGAGATTGACGACGTAATCGTCCGCCGTCGAGTGGAGTCCACTCGTCGTCTCCCGCGTGATCGTCGTCTCGATTTCCTGCCCGTCGGTGTCGGTCACCATCTCGTCGGTGTTGTCCGGTCGAACAGCGGCCGCGATCGTCTCGGGGTCGTCGTGGGCCGTCCGGACGACGAGTTCTCGTGTCGCGTCCGGGTCGTCCGTCGGGGTCACGACTGGATCGCCTCCCTGATGGCCGTGATCACGTCGGCGGTTTCCGCGTCGACGGTCGCGACTGCACGCCGGGCTGTCCCGAACGCGGTCCCGTTACCCAGCCGACCGATCGCGTCTTCGAAGACGGCGTCCAGATCGACCGCGGCTTCGGGTGTTGCGGCCGCCCCAGCCCGTCCGTCGGTCAGCGCGAGCACGACTGGTTCGGGCGATCGGACGTCCCGGAGCAGCCGCGCAACCGTCTCGACGGGCACGTCGCCGTCGTCGCGCGCGACCAACAGCCCGTCATATCGCCCGGTCGTTGCGGCTTCGACCGCGGCGTGTGCACTCCGGGCGTGGCGTCGCCAGGCGGAAAGCGCGGCCTCGTGAACGTCGTGGCCCAGCGCCAGCGCGACGGCAGTCCCGGGGTCTTCCCGGACGGTGGCTTCGAGCACGTCGGCGTAGCCGCCGACTGTTTCGAAGGGGCCGCCCTCGTATGGCCGAAGTGTCGCGCCGATCGTCTCGGCGGCTCGTTCGCCCGGACTGTCTTCGAGGACGGATAGCGCGACCAGTGAGGCGACCCGGCGATCGTAGTCGTCCGCTTGCTCTTCGACTGTCGCCAGCGCGTCGGCGACCGCCTCGGGATCGCCGGAGAACGGCGCGTGCGTCAGCGTCGTGTGTGCCAGTCCGTCCGCGAGATCAGCGGTCGGCACGGCGACACCGGGTCGCCGTTCCAGACCAGCGATCGAAGCGAGATCAGTCGTCGTCGGCGCCTCGGCCAGTCGGGAGCCGGCTAACGCCAGCACCGGATCGGCGCTCTCGGCGTCGAGTTCGCGTGCCACCTCGAAGGCGACCTCGCTAGCCGAGTCGACAGCCGAAAGCGACAGGTCGCCGTCGGTTCCGGTCGGGCCGATCGAGACGGTCAGGTCAGCGTCGGTCGCGCGGTCGGCGCTCGTCCAGGGCCGTGTGACGGTCACCTGGAACGGGATCGCGTTCCCGTCGAGCGCGCGGGCGAGGAGTCCAGCCCCAGCCAGCGAGTCGGCGTCGGCACCGGCGACGAGCCGAACGAACTCGGCCGTCGCGAGCGTGTCGGCGATGTCGCTGGTCGCGGGGGCGTCCTCGCGGGAGCGACCGGTGGTGGACATCTACTCGAGGTACTCTTTGGCGACGTCGTAGCTGTAGGTAAACTCCTCGTCGAGTTCGTCGCCACGGTAGTAATTGACCAGGCGACGGATCTTCGACTCGGTGTTCTGCAGGGCGCGTTTGTTCTGGTGGTCGCCGGGGTGCTCGTCCATATGCTCGCGCAGGCGAACGGCACGCTCAAAGAGGTTATAGAGGTCCTCGGGGAGCTCGGGGTCGGCGTCGTTCTCCTCGAGAATCTCGGTGATCTTCTTGCCGGTCGCGAGTTTGACGTCCGGAACCGGCGTGCCCTGCACGCCCTCGTCGCGCAGTTTCAGCCCGATTTCGCTGGGGCTGTGGCCGTCTTCGGCCAACTCGACGACGCGTGCTTCGATTGCGTCTTCGTCTACGTCACTCCACTCCGGGGGGTCGTCTGCCACGGGCTTGTCCGAACTGGACGACCCGCGGCGGCGTGTATGCATTCGTGCCATAGTTCTGATTGGAACGACACTGACCGCTTCCGTGTGGCGTCGCTCGCGCGTTGACGGCAACTGCCGTGGTCGGCGCGTGACGCCGGACACGTCCGCAATCCCAAGCCGCCCAATCGGACGGCGTGTCAGATTTGCGGTCGTGTGTTCCCGTCTATTCGTTCGTGGGCGGCCACTAAACGGTTTCTCTTCGGTCTGCAAACCGCTACTCGAACATTCCTGTGGACATATACCGTTCGCCGCTGTCCCAGAAGACCGTCACCACCAGCGGCGGGTCCTCCCTGTCGGCCGCCGCCGGCTCGGCGAGGCATTCGGCAACGTCTCTGGCGACCACGCCCATCGCGCCCGAGGACTGACCGACCAAAATCCCCTCCTCCCGGGCGAGTCGCCGACACTCCGCCTCGGCATCTTCGACGGCAACGGCTTCGAGTTCGTCGATCAACTCCGTATCGAGGATCTCGCTGACGAACCCCGGTCCCATCCCCTGGAAGTCGTCATCGCCGGCTTCGCCCGTCGCGAGCACGGCGTTGCCTTCCGGCTCGACGCCGACAATCGTTATCCCGGGGAACGCCTCGCGGAGCCGCCGGCCTGTTCCAGTGATCGTCCCGCCGGTGCCGATACCCGCGACGAAGGCGTCGATCGTCCGGTCGCCGACCTGCTCAAGGATCTCCGGGCCCGTGGTTTCGTAGTGGGCCTGCGGGTTGGCCGGGTTTTCGAACTGGCGCAACTGGACCATCCCCTCCTCACGTTCGAGGCGGTCGGCGACCTCGCGTGCGCGAGTCATATCTCCCTCGATGAGATGTAGGTCAGCGCCGTAGGCACGCATCAACTGCTGGCGCTCGACCGATTTGTCCTCGCTCATTACGATCGTGATATCGTAGCCGTTCGCCGCGGCGGCCATCGACAGTCCGATTCCCGTGTTGCCACTGGTCGGCTCGACGATCCGGTCACCAGGTTGGAGCTCACCTGCTGCCTCAGCGGCGTCGATCATATAGGTCGCCGGCCGGTCCTTCGCGGACCCGCCGGGATTGAACGACTCCACCTTCGCGGCGACTGTCGCGCCGTCTGGCGACTCTAGCTCGACCAGGGGTGACCCCAGCGTTTCGAGGATGTTGTCTTTCACTGTCCGGATCTAGGCTGTCGGGCTTTCTTATAGTATCGACTCTCCCAAGCGTTGCCCCTGTGGAACCGTCGACTGCGTCGATCCCGACTGCGATAGCCGGAACGCCCAAGCCTCTGACCACCCAACCGCGTCACGATGCAGTATCACCTCGACGGAAAACTCGTCCCCGAGGACGAGGCGACAGTCAGCGTCCGCGATCGCGGGTTCGCCTACGGCGACGGTGCCTTCGAGACGCTACGGGCCTACGGCGGCACAGTCCTGGCGTGGGCTGCTCACGCCGAGCGGCTGGAAGAGACCGCCGCGACGCTGAGATTCGCGGAGGCGATTCCCCCGCGTGAGGACCTGCACGAGCGCGTACAGGAGACGCTGGCGGCCAACAATCTCGAAGACGCCTACCTCAAACTCTCGATCACACGTGGTGTCCAGCCGGGAAAGCTCACACCTGCTGAACGGGTCGATCCGACGATCGTCGTGCAAGCGTCGCCGCTGCCGCGTGGTGGACTCGACGGACAGACTGTCTGGGACGAGCCAGCCACACTCCAGACGGTAGCGACCCGTCCCGTGCCCGACGCGTCGATTCCGGCCGACGCGAAGACGCACAACTATCTCAACGGCATCCTCGCTCGGCTGGAACTCCGCCGATCGGATGTACAGGCCGACGAGGCACTGCTGCGCGACGCGGACGGCCACGTCGTCGAGGGCGCGACGAGCAATCTCTTTTTCGTCGATGACGGCGTCCTCAAGACGCCGTCGACAGCGTTGCCACTCCTCCCTGGCGTCACTCGGTCGATCGTCCTCCAGCTTGCCGACGAAGAGGGCCTCCCAGTCGAGGAAGGCCAGTATACTGCCGAGACGGTGCGTACAGCCGACGAAGCGTTTCTGACGAACACGACCTGGGAGCTTCGCCCGATCGAGACCTTCGACAGCACTCCGATCGGTGGCGGGCCGATGACCGCGCTACTCGCCCGACTGTACGACCATCGGGTCGAACAACTGTGTTACTGACCAGCCCGTACGCGTCCACACAATCGTCCTTCACCTATATTGCACACTATACACAATTTTCATCGAACACATATCTCTCTCGACGGCACATACTGGGGAACGAACCGGTTGACGAGTCGATGCTCGGCGGTCTGCTGTCTCGGGACGATCATCGAATTTCCGTCCTATCGAGCGGATCGGTCGGCCGTATCCCTGAGGGGCCACGTTCTGGTCCGGTACCGGCTGTGCAATGACGGTCTCGAATCGTAGCCTGTCGGGAAATTCCAGCCGCAGAAATCCAAACGGTCGAAAATGACTATTGTATCGTTTCCAAATGATTAAGGCTCGCGGTCACTGTTGACCGGATATGAGTACTCACGTTGCGATCGTCGGTGCGTACGGTAGCGCGGGCGGGGCAGTAGCCAAGCAACTCGCCGACGACCCGGGGATCGAACTCACACTGATCGATGACGGCGACCCCGGTGGCGGGCTCTGTATCCTCCGTGGCTGTATGCCCTCGAAGGAGGTCATCTCGGCGGCGAAACACCGGTTTGCGGCCCGGCGAGACGACCGACTTGTCGGTGATCTCCCCGAAATCGACCTCGATCGGACGATCGAGCGGAAAAACGAGCACACGTCGAACTGGGCTGGGCACCGACGGAGCGGTGTCGAGTCGCTCGCCGAACGAGAGAACGTCGAACTCGTTCGCGAGACGGCGACGTTCGTCGACGACCGTGTGATCGAGGTCGGCGACCGGACGATCGAGCCCGATTACGTCGTGATCGCGACGGGATCGACGCCGAGTGTCCCACCGGTCGACGGTATCGAAGACGTGCCACTCAACACGAGTGCTGACGTGCTCGACGCAACGGAGTTCGAGGATTCGGCGATCGTGCTCGGCCTGGGGTACATCGGGCTTGAACTGGCACCATATCTCAGTGAGGCCGGCGATATGGACGTCACGGCGATTGAGGTCCTGCCGGAACTGTTGCCCGAGGCCGACGACGGGTTCGGTACGGAACTCGCCGAGTACTACCGCGAGGAGTTCGATATGGACATCCTGCTCGATGCGCAGGCAAGCCAGGTCGAGGAGACAGACGACGGTGGCGTCCGTGTCACTGTCGACGTTGACGGCGACACCGAAGTCGTCGAAGCCGACCAGCTGTTCACGTTCACGGGTCGGGATCCTGCTCTCGACGGTCTCGGGATCGAGAACACGTCGCTGTCGCCGGGCGAGGACTGGGTCAAAGACACGATGCAGACGGCCGACGACGACCGCGTGTTCGTTGTCGGTGACGCCAATGGCCGCGAGCCGATCCTCCACGTCTCGAAAGAGCAAGCCGCAACGGCCGCAACGAACATTCAGTCCCATCTCGACGGCGACGGTCTCACCGAATACGAGCCGCTGCATCACCACGTTATGTTCTCGGGGCTCGCGCGACTCCCGTTCGTCCGCGTCGGTCACTCCGCCGACTCCGCCGAGGAGGCCGGACTCGACTATATCGCCGTCGATGCCCGTGCCGAGAATGACGGTGTATTCAAGGCCAAAGACGCCTCCGAGGGCTGGGCCCGACTGGTCGTCGCGCCCGACGGGACCGTGCTCGGCTATCAGGGCCTGCACTACCACGCCGACGCGATGGCCAAGACGATGCAGATGGCCGTCGAGATGGAACTGGACGTCCGTGAGATCCCCCATCGGGCGTACCACCCCACCACGCCGGAGATCCTCGACGCGCTGTTCCGGAAGGCCTCCGAGAAGCTGGCCGAACGCGACGAAGCGACCGCGACGCAGTGATCAGCCAGCGGAGCTGACTCTCTCGAACCAGAACCTACTAGCGGTTGCTCCTCCCAGAGAGACATATGCCAGCCGAACTGACGATCTACGAGGATCGGCTCGCCCGCCAGATGGATGCGGGTGAGTTCGTCCTCGCGGTCGTGACGGCGACGAAACCAGACTTCTATAAGCAGGCTCCGGTCGTCACGGCCGCCCGCGACGCGGGCGTCCCGGCCTTTGTCCTTCACACTGGCCAGCACTACGACGACGTGCTCGGTCACGGCCTCGCCGAGTACGGCATCGAGGACCGCGTCGCAGTCGACCTCTCGATCCGTGGGTCACTCTCGGAGAAAACCGCACAGGTCAACCGCCGGATCGACGAACTCACCAATACGCTCGAACAGCGGTGGCCCGACACGACGGTCCTGCCGATCGTCCACGGGGACACCCACGCCGCCGGGATCGTCCCGCAGGCGTGGCTGTTCGCCACCAACCAGGCTGTCGCCCACAACGAAGCCGGCCTGCGCGGGATGTCACCCGACTTTGCGGCGTACGAGGACGTTCCCGCGTTCGTCGACGCCCAGTGGTCCGGCGAGTGGTCGATCAACCGTGCCGAACCGTTCCCCGAGCAGTACGACACCTTCGTCGGGTCGGCGGGATCGATCTATCAGTTCGCCCCGGTCGGACTCAACCGCGAGCACTTACAGCGCGAGGGGTATCCGGCCGAGGTCGACGGCGACGAGCGGATTCCCGTGGTCGGTAACAGCGTCGTCGACGCCATCGAGATGAAACGCGACGCCGACCTCGAAGAGAGCATCTTCGACATCTATCCCGTCTTGGAGGCACGCGACGACTGGATTCGCGTCGACATTCACCGGCGGGCGAACCTCCTGCCCGATCGTTTTCAGGCCATCGTCGAAGGTGTGATCGGGCTCATCGAAGACGGCTACAACGTCAACTTCGTCGAGTTGACCGCGACCCGGAAGGCGCTGGAACACTACGGCTATCGGGATCGACTGCTCGAACTCGACGAGGAGCGGGAGAACTTCCTCTTTACCGGCCTCTGGAAGAAACACGCCCACGTCTACGAGTTTCTCACGTCCGGGCAGTGTTTCGCGGAGTTTACTGACTCCGGCAGTATGCAGGAGGAACTCAACTACATCGACGAGGCGATCAGTCTCACGGCCCGGTTCAACACCGACCGCCCGGAGACGGTCTTCGAGGCGGGAACGAACTTGCTGATCCCGCCGGTCGACGGCGAGTACGTCCGCGAGATGATCGAGTACGTCGCCGAGACCGACACCGTCCGCGAAGAGATCCAGACCGGGCCGAACCTCTACGGTGAGAACGTCGGCGAGTCGATCGTCGAGTTCCTGACCGAGAAACGCGAGGCGACGCCCTTCGACTGGGCACACGAGCGCGTCGGTTTCGAGACGGGTAAGCAGGACTTCGAGTATCTCTAATCGTTCGCGGGCGCCGCATCGGGCCGGTACTCGCGGCTGATCGCGCGCCACTTGCCGGTGGCAAACCGGTAGTAGTTGATCGCGGCCGGAATCCCGCTCTCGGCGAGGAAGGCCAGATACAGTCCCCAGACGCCAAGCGATGTCGTCGCGCCGAGATACGCCAGCGGGATCGCACCGGCGAACATTCCCAGCGCCTGACTATAGAACGGCCAGCGGGTGTCGCCGGTCGCGTCGAGTGCCCCTGCAATAGTCGCCTTGACTGCCTGTGGGAGAATAGCGATGCTCGCGGCGTAGATCAGCCCGACAGCGACCGCCACCCCGGCCGACTCGACTCCGAACAGTTGGACGAGTTGCCTCGCGAAGACCGCCGTCAGCGCCGCGCCAAGTGCGTAGACGGCCACGGCCAGTCGCGTGATCTCGACGCCGTATGACGCGGCGGCGTCTTCGTTTTCCGCGCCGAGTTCCTGACCGACCAAACTCGAAGCGGCCAGCCCGAAGCCCCAGCCGGGGGTGTTCATCAACCCCCAGATGCGCCGGACGACGATATACGCCGCCAGCACGGTCGGGCCGATCATACCGACGATCGCCAGCATTGGGAAGCGCGCGACCGTCCAGACGCTGTTTCGCCCGGCAACGGGCAGTCCGATCGTCACCAGGTCCGACAGTGTCTCCCGGTCGAAATAGCGGCTGACGAGCGCCACGTCGGCCGGGAACGCTCTGGTACCGGGCAGCCGACCGACGACGAGACTTCCGGCGAAGGCAGCCGTCACGACGACGTTCGAGACAACTGTCCCGATTGCGGCACCGACGACACCCAGGTTCAGCCCGAAGATCAACACGGCGTTGAGCCCGATGTTCGCAACGGCACCACCGGCGCGGACGACCATCGGCGTCCAGGCGTCGTCGACGCCGATGTAAACGCGACTCCCGATGAGGTTCAGTCCCGCGAAAGGCACGCCCAACCCGAGGATCTTGAGGTAGTCACTCCCGTATTTGATCGTCTGTGGGTCGCTGGTCAGCAGACTGATCAACTCGGTCGGAAACAGCCAGAACAGTGCCGTCACCGGGAGCGTGAAGACGACCACGAGCGCGGCGCTCGATCGGATCGCCTGTCCCATCTGATCGTATCGTTCGGCACCGGACCGCTGGGAGACCAGCGCGACGGTCCCGGCAGCGACGCCACCGCCGACCGAAAACGCCAGCCCCCAGAACGGGCCTGCAAGTCCGACGCCGTTGATCGCGAACTGTCCGAGTGCGGCCCCGACCATCGCCACGTCGACGGCGTTTTTCGACATCCGAGCGATACCTGTGACAATCCGCGGCCACGCCAGATCGGCTGTCCGGCGCGTCCGCTCGCAGTCGACGAGTCCGAACCGGTTCAACACCAGCCCGACTCCGATGATAATCCCTTTGATGGGGTTGCGCGCGAAACGTGTGATAGCAACAGCTACCCGTCGTACAAGCGCTTCTGGACGGCTCGAAGGGGAAGACACGTAACCGTACTAACGTAGCCGTTCAGCGGCTTAATTCGTTTTCATCTCCGATTTGTTCGAGACTCGCTGCCACATCCGAACAGGCTCCAACGATTGCCTACTTTGTTGGAGAGACAGCGACTCTCCTCAGAGGCGCCGATACGGACCGAGCCGCGTCCCGTCCAGCAAGTACGCTTCGGCGCTGGCCAGTCCCGCCGGCAGGAACGGTGAGAGAAAGTCCCGTCCGTCGACGTTGACCCACGTCCCGCCTGAGCGATCGTTGAATGCTGGGAACACGACTAGCTCTCCGGAGAGTGCGCCCAGCTGATCGCCGTACTGCTCACGAAACGGTGCCGGCTCGAGATTGCCCCGGAGCCACACTCGCTCGGCGCGAGCGCCGCCGACTTCGTCTTCCAGCCGGACGACCGGGTGTTCGTGGGCGACACAGACGACGTCGCCTTCGAGTACAGCCGGCGCGGGCCAGGTGTGACCGTGGGCAAACCCAATCGAGCCGAGCCGTGTTCCCCCACTGTCGGTGACGGTGACGTCGTCGATGTCCTTGACGACTGTCTCGATCTCGCCGTCGTGGTTCCCTTTGACGATCGTGACTGGCACGCCGACGGCCGCAAGTAGCGTCTCTATCTCGTTGCGTTCTTCTCCTGTCGGCTTGCCAATCGTCGTCACGAGATCGCCTAACAGGACGAGCCGATCGGGGTCGGTATCGGCGAGCAACGACAGTAGCCGCTCGCGCCGCTGGCTGTCGGTGGCGTTGAGTTCGACGCCCTCGCGTCGGAGCTGGGTCTCCAGGCTGGCGTGGTAGTCCGCGACGACGAGCACACGCTCCAGCCCGGTGTCGGCGACTGCGGCGGGCGCGTCGGGAATCGGTTCGACACCCATCAGATCGGTTTCAGCGTTTCGTCGTCGGGCTCGTAGCACCGACCATCCATCAACGCGTCTTGGACCGCATCCTCGACGGCACCCGGGTCGGCTCCTTGCTCGTCGACGACCGCGGCGATTACCTGCTCTCGATTTGCACCGTCACCGTCGTCTAACTCCGTCATAGCGTCCATCACGGCGTCCTCTAGGTCGACTGCCTCACTTTCGTCTGCAGACACACTCTCATCAGTCGAGGGTTCGCTTTCGGCCGCGTTCGTGGAGTCTACTGTCTCGGATTCGCTCGCCGCTGTTTCCGCGGTGGACTCACTTCCGGCGGCGTCCGACGCAGCGGCTGGCTCCTCGGCTTCTGGCGTTTCGATACCCGCCTCGCCAGGCTCGTCGACCTCAGTTCCGCTCTGGAACTCCGTGCCGTACTCCGATTGCACCTCTTTTCGGGTCTCCTCGTCGAGGTCGAACTCCTCGGGATCGAAGTCCCCGAGCTCGTCGCTTCCGGTGTCGCTCGTCTCGCTTTCGGCGTCGACTCCCGTCCCTGGTTCGGTCGCGGCGTCATCGGTCGTGACGGCTTCCCCCGCTGGCGCGGTCGTTGCCTCGGATGGGGTTTCGTCGTCTGTGGACTCCGTCGCCGTCGACGTGTCTGGCTCGGCCGGCTCTTCGGCTCCCGGTTCGGTCTCGCCGTCTGTCTCCGCTCGTGACTCGGGCTCTGCCGGCTCGGCTTCTCCAGCCGGTTTCGCGTCGGCCTCCCCAGTCGGCTCCGACCCCGTAGCTGTGCCGGCCCGGGAGTCCGGCGTCGATGTGTCTGGTTCCGGTGTCGACTCGCTCGGTTCCGACGTGGACAGGTCGATACTCGCGAGGCTCGACAGGTCGACCTCGCCGCTCGCGTCGGGCGCGACTGATCGCTCCGTGACCTCTTCACGCTCGCCGGTGACTACTCGGAGCGCGTCGAGTGCCGTTTCCCGCAGTGCGTTCAGATACTGACTGCTTGTTCCGTAGTGTTCGATCGCCAGCGGTATTCCCGCAGCCAGTCCATCGGGGACGCCTCGATCGGTCAGTCGCTCCTGTAGCTCCTCGCTGTCGTTGCTTTCCAGCGCCGCGGCTATCGTTTCGATCCGATCGAGGGTCCGTTCGGCCGTCCGGACTGTCCACCGGTCGCGCGTTTCGGCGTCGACCTCGTTGATGCTCTCGGGCCGGATCGAGGTGTAGACTACGTCGCTGTCCTCCGGCTGGAAGGTGCGTGCTTTCCCGGCGACTGCGACGAATGCCGGTGGGTCGGTCCGTTCGAGAAACGCCTGCTCGTCCGGTTGGTACTGTCCGGCGTAGACGACGAACGCACCGGTCGGATCGACCACCCGTGCACGCAGCACGTCGTCGCTCACCTGCTGGACCTCCGTCAGGACGCCGACGACGAACAGCCGGTTGACCCGCGCCCCTGTCGGCGTGATCACATAGTTCGGGGCGCGTTCTTCGTCGCTCTCGGTGTAGGAGACGTTACTGTCCTCGAATTCGGTCGCGAACAGCCGGAACGCTGTTTCACGCCGGTTGACTGCTTCTTCGTCGGCGCTCATACGTCCACCTCCGAGAGCAGGGCTGCGGCACGGTCGGCCGGATCGTCAGCGACTTCGACGAAGTCCGTGGCATTCAAATTCGCGCCGTATTCGTCGATGCTCAATGTTCCACGGACTCGGAACGTCCGTCCGACAATCGTCTCGCGGATGGCGTCGGCCACGACCTCTTTGTCCATCGCATCTCTCGCGTGCTCGCGGGCGTCGTCGACGTCGCCGCCGTAAATCTCGGCGGTGAGTTCGTCGTCGAGAATCGCCGTGACCGTCCCGGTTCCGTCGTCGAGAATCGCCTTCGTCCGAAGGTCCTCGACAGGTTCGACCTGTCCGTGAGTGCGACACTGGCCGTTCTGCACGATCCGGCCACACTCCGGACATCGTTCGATCAGCCCCGAGCCGTCGCGGACGGCAATCGCATCTCCGACCACTTCCACGTCAAACATCCCACCGGATTCGAGCGCCTCGCGGATCGACAGCTGCGGTGCCGATTCGGTCGCTTCGACTGGTCGATCGAGCGCCACGACTGTCGAGAACTCCGAGACGTTGATCGACGGCGCGCCCCGGAACTCCCGAACGTAGGTGTTCTCGATCCGGACTGACTCGCCGGTCTCGATCTCCGAATGGGGGTCCCAGTCCGTGAAGGGCAGGCGTGCGGTCTCGTCGGCGAGCACGCCGCTGAGAATTTTCGTCTCGCCGTCGCGGCCGTCGATGACCTTCTGCTCGCATTCGAGCACGGTCACTTCGACGTTCACGCCGCGATCACCGGGTTCGAGGTCGAGTAACGCCGCGTCCCCGCCGACCTCATAGGGGACTGTGAGTGACTCTTCGAGCCGCTCGACGCTCGTCGATTCCCCGAGATTCAACTCGGCGTTGCCTTCCCACTCTCGAACACCAGCGTTTCCCACTTGGATCGTCTCCCCGGCTTCGAGATCGAAGTCTTCCCACGCAGTGTAGGACAGTTTCCCCGTCTCATCGGCAATCTCGCCTTCGAAGATCGTGTGGTCGGCCCCCTGGTACCGAATCGATCGTTTGCCGACCGAGAGCACCCGTCCGGTGACAGTGACGTTCGAATCGTCCGGTGTGATTTCGGCCAGGTCCTTGCTTTCGGGCTCGGCACTGGCGGTCTCGTCTCCGTCACCGTATTTCCGACGGAGACTCTGTTTGGCCTCCTCCAGCGGGACGCTGTAGGACACCAGATTCTCCAGATCGCGTTTGACCTCCGTTTTGTCTGCGCCGAGGGTGGAGGCGAGTTCCTCGGCCTCGTTGTCGAGATTCATCATCGGACGTTCGACTGGCGACCACAAAAAAGGTCGCCGTCGATGCGACTCGCTCTCGATGCTCCCCGACAGACAGCACGGTACTTACCCGTTTGCACGATGTCAGTTCTTTGAGTTTAACAACGCCTGTAATATGTATGTTTACACCCGGAAAATAATATGTGTGTGGGGATTGTAGACACATAACAATGACTCTCGGACAAGAGGTAAACCGGGCCATAAACCGGACAGAAACCGATGACGCCGAGTTACGCGTCTATGAGTGTGACGACTGTGGTCGCGCGTTCGCACGCGAACACGAATCGTGTCCGGCCTGTGGTGGGGACGTCAGTAGCGTTCTCCTTCATTGAGTTTACCGACCGCTGTCGTTGTGTTTCCCAGCCACCGCCGGCGGGTACAGTTATGTCGCTGCCGAAACGAATGGTCTATTATGTACGATCGGATACTCCTGCCGACCGACGGATCTGAGGAGATGGAGCCGGTCATCGAGCACGCGGTATCACTGGCTGATCATCACGATGCGACGCTGCACGCGCTGTACGCTCTCGATACGGCCTCACTCAACAGCCTCCCGATGGAGACGTCTTGGGAGACAATCTCGTCGCTCCTCGAAGAGGAAGGGACGACCGCGCTCAACGCTCTTGACGAATACGTCGGCGATATCGACAGCAGGCGCGAGATCGTCGAAGGGTCGCCGAGTCGGCGGATCGTCCAGTACGCCGAGGACGAGGCTATCGACCTGATCGTGATGGGGACCCACGGCCGTGGCGGGATCGATCGTCTCCTGTTAGGGAGTGTTGCCGAACGCGTCGTTCGAACGTCGTCAGTGCCTGTTCTCACTGTCCGGGTTGCAACCGGTGGTTGACGGGTGCTGTCACTCTGGCGCGAGCGTCGCGGCGTCGGCACCGCTTTCCGGTTGTGACACGCCATCGAAGAGGTGCCACCGCTCGGTGTGGCTCGTCGTTTCGCCGGGGTCGAGTTCGACCAGCGGCCCAAGGGTCTCTAACTCAAGCATAAAGTCGAGCACGAAGACTTCGACGGACGCTCCGCGGTCTGGGTAGGTCCTCTCGGGGTCGTAATCGAAGGTCTTGATGAACGCCTGGCCGTCGTTGACGTAGGCGGTCCATTCTTCCAGCCCGTTGGCACCGATCTTTAGCTCCGGACCGTCGGCCTGATCGACGAGGACGTGGTCGTCGACATACGACAGTCGGTTGTCGCCGATGTCGGTGCTCGGCCAGAACACGAGCGACCGGTCCGGCAGCAACTCGTCGGGGTCCCCGTCCGGGAACGGGACGACTGCCGTCCCGCCGGGTTTACAGACCGAAACCGCCCACGGAGCGAGTTCGACATTCCAGAGCCCTTCGTTGGTCAACTCGTGGGTGAGTTCGACAACGGGCTCGTCTTCGGCCATCTCGATCTCGATCGTCTTCTGGATTCCCGTCTCCGTCTCGACCGGTTGGACGAGTCGACAGCCACGCTCGGTCAACTCGGCCTCGATCGGTTCGTTGTCGGGCTGGTATGTTCTGCTGTCGTGTTCCGGGCTATGCCACAGTCGGTGGCCGCCGTACAGTTCCCACTCCTCGCCGCCGGCTGTCCCTGTTGCGTTCTCGTCGAGGAAAAGGACGTTCTCCCCGTCTGTTCGCCGAAAATCGACGATTCGTGGCCCGACCGCTGTTGTGGCGACGAGCTCGATTTGACCGTTCGTGATCCGAATACACTCCTCCCAACCTTCGTAAGTGACACGCTCGATTTCTATTCCTGACATACTTGGTCCGGGCTGCAGCTGTCGGGTTCGACACTCGATTGATTTCCGTCACACCGTCTGCAGCCTACTGCTCTGTCGTTGGCTTGGCTCCCTCATAACAGTGCCGTGCTGTCGAGATCACTCGCCGTCGGCCGTTTGATCGCCGTCGCTCCCTGCAGACGACGGGATTCCGCCCTCGTTGCTGCAGTCCGGACACAGTGGTTGGAACTCGTCGAACCGTGCTCGGACGGTCTCCGCAGTGATGTCGGCCGCTGTCGCGACTTCGCTCTGGGTGAGGTCTCTGCTCCCGTTTTCGAGCCGTGCGACAGTGTAGATGGCCCCGGCGGCGACACCTTTCGGGTCTCGCCCGCTGTGGCAGTTCCGGTCGACGACGACCGCAAGCAGCTGTCGGGCCTGTCTGACTAGCTGTTCGTTTAGCCCGAGCGTTGATTGCAGTCGCGGGAGGTATGCTGTCGGCGATACCGGACCAGTCGCGACCGCTAGTTTCCGCTGGAGGAATCGGACGTCCCGTCTGACGCTGTTGCTTGGGCAGCGACTGACCTTTGCGACTTCCGTCAAGGTCCGAACGACCTGTACCCTCCGTGCACCCAGATAGACTGACGCCCCGGCGATAGACTCGTATGCGCGGCCGTATAGCAGGTTCTCCGCGAGCGCTTCCCGGAACAGTACGCTCGCGCTCTCGCGGACGGTCGACGTTGCGTCGAGCACGGCACAGACACGTGCGACTTCGGCAAGACCAGGCTGGAGCGTCTGCTTGTTCGCACTCCGGGCGGCCCGTCGCTGTCGCGTTCGCTGTCGCCGCAGCCGTCGTCGCGTCCGTTCGGAGACGTGGCTCCCGCGTGCGTCCCGCCCTCGCCCGATGTACGACGAGAGGCGGCGGTTCGCGTACATCGGTGTCAGCGGCCCACCCGTGGCACGACCTCCGTCACGTGCCTGCGGACGCGTTCGTCGTGGACGCCGATCCGTCGGTGACGCGTCGAGAACAATCCCACAGTCCCGACAGACGATTTCACCCCCGCTGACGATTCGACCACCGCATTCCGGACAGCTGTCGATCCCACCGTTCCACTTCGTGTGTGACTGCCGATACATAGCTGCTGTTCCGGTCACCGCGACCAGCCACAGTGAACCTCACACCAGAGGCCGCGTTCTGTAGCCGCTCGCTTGAGACCGTTCGTACTCTTGTAGGGGTTATGTAGCGGTTAAATTTTCCGAATTAACGCAAAAACTCAGGTTGTGTCCGTGGCTCTTCAACCCATTTTCTGATTCCTTCAGTCTCTCAGTTCTTGTCTTTGCCGGCAACGTCCGTCGTCGACAGATTCAACAATGCCAGTGGGCCAACGTATCATCCTCTCAGTCCGGCATACCCGTTGCGGACGAATCCTTTTGAGAGTCGACGCCGGACGTGTACCGCTTCGACTGCTGTCCGCTTGCCGCCCAGACTGGCGCTCGCTCGCCGATACAAAGATTTATGCCCGTTACTCAGAAATTGAGTAACACTGATGTCGATTATCGTTACTGGGGCCGACGGCTACCTCGGGTGGCCGGCCGCCCTGCGGATTGCGGATCGAACCGACGACCGCGTGATTCTCGTAGACAACTTCGGCCGACGCGAGTGGGTCGAAGAGATCGGCTCTGTCAGTGCTGTGCCGATCGCCTCGATCGACGAGCGCATCGAGGCCGCCGAGGAGGTTCTCGGACTGGGCAATCTCTCCTTCGTCGAGGGCGATCTCACCGAGAAGTCCTTCGTCGATCAACTACTCTCGGTCCACGAACCCGACACGATCGTTCACGCCGCTGCCCAGCCCTCTGCGCCCTATAGCCAGATCAACGGCGAGCGGGCCAACTACACCCAGCACAACAATATGCAGGCCACGCGCAACCTGCTGTGGGGGCTCGAAGAGCAGGATATGACCGACACCCACTTCATCGAGACGACGACCACGGGCGTCTACGGCGCGCCGGAGTTCCCCATCCCCGAAGGCGGCGCGACGATGGAGAACCAGGGCGAGGCAGACGAGGTCCCCTTCCCGGCGATGGCCGGCTCCTGGTATCACCTCACCAAATCGCACGACGCGGCCAATATGCGCCTGGCGCACAAGCAGTTCGACATCCCGATCAGTGACGTCCGCACCGCGATCCTCTACGGGACTGAGGTCGAGGAGACTCGCCAGGATCCGCGGCTGAAGACTCGCTTCGACTTCGATTATTACTTCGGCGTCGTCGCGCACCGCTTTGCCGCCCAGGCCGTCGCGGGCTATCCCGTCACGGTCTATGGCAAGGGCGAGCAGCGCAAGCCGTTCGGCAGCCTCGAGGACGCCGTCGAAGGGCTCGCGCGACTGGCCGTGATGGACCCTGACGAGCGCGAGGACGACCACGTCGTCTACAATCAGGTCACGCGTGCCATCTCCATCGTCGAGGTCGGCGAGACGATCGCGGAGGTCGCTCGCGAACACGATTTCGACGTCGAGGTCGAACACTTCGAGAACCCGCGTGACGAGGACGAGACCCACAAGATGGAGATCGAAAACGACCGATATCTCGATCTCATCGACGGGCAGGACGTCACGTTCCGAGAGGGCATCGAGGACGTCTTCGAGACGCTGACGAAGTACCAAGACCGCATCGAGACCCACGAGGACCGGTTCCTGCCGGGCGTGCTCGAACCCGACGAGTAAGATGCACGTACTCGTCACCGGCGGCTGTGGCTACATCGGCAGCGCACTCCTGCCGCTGTTGCAGGACGCCCCGGACGTCGAGCGGGTCACGGTGCTCGACTCGCTGGCCAACGGGTCGCCACGGAACCTGCTTGAGGCCGAACTCGGTGACGGGCTGGCCTTTCGCCGGGGCGACGTCCGAGAATACGGCGACGTCGAGAGCGCGATGCGCGGGGCGGACACGGTGATCCATCTGGCGGCGATCACCGGTGCCTCGAGCACGCACGACCGCCGCGAGGAGACGTTCGCGGTCAACCGCGACGGGACGACGAACGTGCTCACCGCGGCGTCGAAACTCGACGTCGAGAACGTCGTTTTCGCCTCCTCGTGTAACAACTACGGGCGGACGACCGAGACTGATATCGACGAGGCTACCGAAATGGATCCATTGAACCCCTACGCCGAGACCAAGGTCGCCTCCGAGCGCGAGTTGGCCGAGCAAGCCGAGGCGGGCGGGTTCGACGCGACGGCCCTGCGGATGGCCACGAACTTCGGGTACTCGCCTGGGGTGCGATTCAATCTCGTGGTCAACCTCTTTGTCTTCCGGGCGCTGACCGGCCGCCCGTTGACGGTGTACGGTGACGGGACTAACTGGCGGCCCTTTATCCACGTCCGGGACGCCGCTCGGGCGTTCAAACACGCTGCAGTCTCGCCTGGAGATTGGCCCCAGCAGGTGTACAACGTCGGCTCCAACGACGGTAACTACCGCATCAGCGAGATTGCCGAAGTCGTCAGTGAGGAGGTCGGTGACGTCGACATCACGTATCTTGAGGACGAACACCCTGGACCGTCATATCACGTCAACTTCGACCGTGTGGCCGAAACCGGCTTCGAAACCGAGTGGACGCTGCGTGAGGGAGTCCGTAATCTCGCGGACACGCTGACGGAACGACAGGGCTAACAGCGACGCCCACACAGCGAACACGTATGGCCGACGATTCGACCGAGTCGTTTCACGTCGCGGTGACGGGTGGCGCGGGCTACATCGGTAGTCGCGTGATCGAGCGCTTGCAGGCGACTCACCCCGACTGGACCGTTACTGGGATCGATAACTTCTATCGCGGCGACGTCCGCCAAGTCGGCGACGTCGAGATCCGACACGTCGACATCCGCGAGCGCGACCGTCTGGAGGCTGCGCTGGACGGGGCAGATGTCGTGATCCACTTGGCGGCGATCAGTGGGGTTGATGACTGCCGAAACAACGCCGACCTCGCTCAGGCCGTCAACGTCGACGGGACCGCCAACGTCGCCTGGTTCTGCCGGAAGACCGGGGCCGCGCTGGCGTTCCCGTTCAGTATGGCGGTGCTGGGCGATCCCGGACAGTTCCCGATCACGATCGACCAGCCCCGCGATCCGATGAACTGGTACGGCCGGACGAAAGTCCTGGGCGAACGGCTGATCGAGACCTACGCCGACGGGGCGTTCCCGGCACACCTGTTTATGAAATCTAACCTCTATGGCGGCCATATCGTCGATGACACGATCGTCTCGAAGGGGACGGTCATCAACTTCTTCCTCGAACGGGCGATGGCCGGCGAACCACTGACGGTCTACGAGCCGGGCAGTCAGGCCCGCAACTACATCCACGTCAAAGATGTCGCTCGCGCGTACGTCCGTAGTGCCGAACGCTTCGCCGAGCAACTCCCGGCGGGCGAGACCGGCGTCGAAAAATACGAAATCGCCAGCGACCAGGATCCCAGCGTAATGACCGTCGCCGAGCGGGTCCAGGCAATCGCGACGGAGTTCGACATCGACGTGGACGTCGAGCTGGTCGAGAATCCCCGCGCCGGCGAGGAGACGCTGGTCGAACAGTTCGACGTCGACACCACGGCTGCCCACGAGACGCTTGGCTGGGACACCGAGTACACCGTCGAGGACGCCATTCGAGCGCTGTTCGAGCGACGAACTGAGTCGTAACCACGAACCGGCCTCGCCGAGTCGCTCCCGATTGTCCGACTAGGAGTCGCGTCCGCCGCCTGATCAGTATTCTTCGTCGCTGTCGTGTTCCCAGATCAGATCGAACAGTCGCTTCAGCCCGGCGACGAAACTCCCGTTGTCCGTGACTGCGGCCTGGCGCATCGACAACGGAATGTCTTTTTCCTCGACGAGCAAGATCGCTTTCCCAGACTCGTAGTCCATACTCGGGTCCGCGACCGTCCCACGGAGTGGGAGCCGTTCGTTGCTGAACCGGACCGCGACTTCTGGATACTCGTCGGTCACCTGTTCATACATCTCGGCTTGCTCCTCGCGGTTGTCTGCCGACAGATGTGCCGGATCGAGCATCAACACGCGGACTTCGACCCCGCGGTCGAGCGCGTCCACGAGCGCGGGCCGAATCGAGTCCAGGTAGGCGAAACTCTTCGTGAGAACGTTGACTTCTCGCTGGGCGTCGTGGTACAGTTGTCGGGTCTCGGTCTCGCTGGGTTCGCCGACGTCGACGACGTGAAAGAGGTCTTCGGTGGGCGTGACGTCTTCGCTTGCACGTTCGAATATCGGTCCCAGCGTCGAGACGAACTCTGACCGGACGTCCGCCATCTCGGCTCGAAAGGACTCGAAGTCCTGTCGTTCGTTCTCTACGGCACGATCGAGTATTGTCTCGGGGTGTTTGGCCTGGTATTCTTTGGGTCGGCCAGGGATCACTTCGATAAAGCCCCGGTCGGACAGTTCATCGAGCACCTCGTAAATGCGAGCGCGTGGAATCCCTGTCGCTTCCGCGAGATTGGGTGCCGTTGATCGCCCCAGCGTCAACAGCTCTCGAAGGGCTGTCGTCTCGTACTCGCGTAAATCTAGGTGTGCCAGCAGGTCCTCAGCGTCGCTCATTGTCCGCTGGTCGATTCCCGACGGAGTTAAGCGTATGCTTCCGGTGTGGCGAGCCCAGACGCGTGAAGCCGACTGGTCCCACAACGCTTATACTGGTAGGTGCGTACAGTGTTACTAAGATCGCGAGTAACATGGACGAACCAGAGCCTCACCCCGACGACCACTTGGACGAACTCGAAGACGGCGCCGGCTGCACCGAAATCTGGGAGAAACTGAGCGAACATCGTGACTCCGCTGCCGATTGACCCCGAATTTACTTTTCGCTGTGACTCGTCCGTAGCCGGATTCATCACTGTTGTACATCCGTCCGTGCCGCGAATTTCGGTACAGATAAACCCGTGCGTGGGAACCTACTGTGTATGAAGGTACTGGTCACGGATCCGATCTCCGATGCCGGTCTCGCGCGCTTGCG